>JACCDQ010280185.1_pt1 | contig 26146 bp, 8 predicted proteins | sample 7446031 | NCBI WGS metagenome assembly JACCDQ01 (sample SAMN15323442, study PRJNA562643) | freshwater metagenome | isolation source: river surface water | place: USA:Blue River Watershed | collected 2017-08-17 | reverse complement strand
GCATTACTCGATTTTCGTCGTATATTTGCACTCGAAACATCGCGGGATAGAGCAGTAGGCAGCTCGTCGGGCTCATAACCCGAAGGTCACAGGTTCGAGTCCTGTTCCCGCTACTAAGCAAGCCATTCAGAAATGAGTGGCTTTTTTATTTTAATACATTTAAACTAACAACTGAACAATTAATAAAAAAACTCAAGGGTTCCCATGAGGTTTGTCTATATTACTTTATAAACATTTCATTTCCAAATTTCACATTCAATTCTTTCCAATACTCCAATTCGATTCGCTTGTCTTTGTTATTTGAGGTAAAAGACAAAATATAATCCGTATGAAAACATGTAAACTTTGCCATAAAACCCTCGTTAGTATTATTGTTCACAACAACATTGTATCCAATTAATGTAGTTTGAATATCTTCAAAAGTTAACCCTTAAACATTATTTTTCAATACTGAATAACTACGATTTTTAAATATTTTTATATTTAATAATAGAACTATTCTATACCAGTATTTCAACTATATTTCATTTTAATTTATCTGAATCGACCGATGGGTACAATTTAGCCATCATTTTTTTAGCGTCAAAACTAGGATGTCGTTTCTCGAATTTTAGAAGCATTTGGTAAAAAGAAATCATTTCATCATTATTCAATGACATTTCTTTTAACTTATATATTTTCTTTTTAAAACGTTTCATTTAACTTATAAAACCTTTATTTTCCTACAATCACAAAAGTACTTCGTCTGTTTTGTTGGTGTTCTGCTTCGCTGCATGTCACTGCATCCGCACAGTGGTTCACTAATTGTGATTCTCCATAACCCTTAGCTGTTAATCGCTCTGGTGCGATGCCTCTTTTGACCAGGTAAGCCATGGTGGCTTCAGCTCTTCTTTGTGATAAGAGTTTGTTGTACTTTCTGTGTTGGCGACTATCGGTATGCGATCCAATCTCGATTTTGATATTTGGGTATTCTTGCAGTGCTTGGACGATTTTCTCCAGTGGTTCAATCGCGTCTTTTCTGATGTTAGATTTATCTAAATCAAAGTAGATTTGTGTAATCTCGAATACTTTGGCTAGATCCAAGCCTGGTGCAATTTCGTATACATCTTTCTTCAAGCGGATGTCTTTGCTAATGTTGTCTCCGTAGAGTCTAGCCACTGCTTCTATACCCGCAGTGGAGTAATTCTCTTTTGATCCTTGAATGGTATACACCGCATTAGACGTTAGGTTATCAAAACTAAAGTTTCCGTTCTCATCGGCGATGGTTCTGGCAACTTCGTTATTATTTTTGTCTAACAATACAAGGGCTGCATATTCAATCGGATTGGAACTCGTTAGGTCCAATACTCTTCCTTTAATGTTGGTTAAGTATTCAAACACAAAAGGAGTTCCTATGTTTTGGAAGCCATACAAATCATCATCTCCTTTTCCTCCTGGGCGGTTACTGCTGAGTACTCCTTGATTGGTTTGTCTGTTCCAATTCATATCAAAATCATCAAACGGACTATTAATCGGGCTGCCTAAATGAACCGGAAGTGCGTTAGGTGTGTTCAAGTCTACGGCATAGATATCATATCCTCCCATACCTAGTCTGCCGTCTGAGGCGAAGAGTAAGATGTTGTCCTTTGTAACAAAAGGATAACTCTCTCTGGCTTCGGTGTTGATCGTGCTGCCAAGATTCACTGGGTTGCCAATGGACCCATCAGGGTATAAGTCTATTTTGTATAAATCCGATTGGCCATAGCTACCTTTGGCGTCTGAGGCAAAATATAGCGTTTTTTCATCGGGTGATAAGGCTGGATGCGCAACCCTTATGCTGTCTAAGGCGAAGATATCCAATACTCCTTGATCCATCCATTTGCCATTTTCATAGGTGGCTTTGTAGATTTTGTTCAGACCATTGGTGAGTTTTCTCTTGTTGTTATCTCTTAACTCATTCTGAGTGTAGTACATCGTCTTACCATCTTGAGTGAAAATAGGTGATGCCTCATGATAGACAGAGAAGACTTTCTTTGAGAATAGTTTGGGTACGCTATAGGTAGTAGTGGTATCATTAGCCTTTACGCTATAGTACAAGTTAGTGAAGTTTTGACCGGTTCTTTGGTAGATTTGATTGGCAATAATTCTTGGTCTTGCACTAGCAAAGAGTAAGGTGTCTGCTTTGAAGGTACTACTAAAATCGGAGTACTTCGAGTTGATGTTTAAATTAGTAATGCTAAAGGTATCTGATCCTTTTTTGATACTATTCTGCGCTCTTAGGGTTGGGGTTTGATTTCTAACTCGGAGTTCAGTGGGTTTCTCCTTGGCATACTCTGCCATTACCTTTTGGGCTTGTTCAAGTAGACCCGCCGACTTTAGCGATTGGCTATAGCGGTATAAAAAGCCTTCTGGAAAAGGAGCGCTCATTGCGTAGCGCTTCTCGTACCACTTTTGAGCCTCAACGTAATTGGCATTGAAGTAATTCGCATCGCCTAGTTTTTGGTAGATCTCTGCTGTGCCTTTGCCTTTGTTGGCCAAATGCTCATAGATCTTAATGGCCGATATATAGGATTCTTTTTCGAATTTGGTATCTGCTCTTCGCAAAGGCTGTTGGGCCAATGTAAGTAAAGGCAATATTAAAACTAGTAATAACTGTCTTTTCATCTTGTTTTGTGTTTTCAGATTCATAGTGCTGCGATTTAGAAAAATCGGGTGGTTTCTACTATTTGAGTGTTTTTAAACAAATCAAATTGCAAGAACAACTCGTGTGACCCTGAATTAAAATTAGACAATCTTGTCGTTTCTCGATCGTAGCCGTAGCCTATAGACAATCTATCATTTACTTTAAATCCAACCAAGGCGGATAGTGCTGCGCTCCATCTATAAGCTAGTCCTACCGTGAAGCGTTCATTGTACAAAAAGTTAGCCGTTAGATCCACTTGTAAAGGCGCGCCTGCTACAATTTTAGTCACAAAAGCAGGTTTGAATTTTAAGTTATAGCTCAAGTCAAAAACCTTTCCTCCTACTAAATAAAAGTGTTGCTTTCTTTTGGTTTCTGAATAGGCTAAGGCGTCGTAAAAACGTGTTTCTAATAATCTCGGCACTGAGAGTCCTAAATAACTCTTGTCGTTATAATAATACAATCCAACTCCTATATTAGGTGAAAACTCATTTTGCAAGTTTTGTTGTAAGAAGGGATCAGCAGGGTTGAAGCTTTTTAACTTTTGGTTGTCAATATTGAATAATTCCCCTCCTGCTTTAATACCAAAGGCAAGTCTACTCTCATTAGCCAATGTAATGGTATAGGATATATCTACTGCTGCAAAGGTGGTACTAGTAGGTCCTATCTCATCGCGTAATAAATTAGCGCCTATTCCCAAGTGGCTGTTCTCAATGGGTTGGTGGTACGCCAGGTTAATTGTTCGTGGCGCTCCTTCAAGACCAATCCATTGTGCGCGGTACATGCTAAATAAGGAGCCATAACCCAAGGACCCCGCATAGGCCGGATTAATAACTGTTGGATTAAACATATACTGAGTGTATTGGGGTTCTTGCTGACCCCAAACACTCATACTTATCAGTACTACTAAACTAAATAGTCTCTTCATCTTTACTCTTATTTTGTTATGTATAAATAACCCGAACGCTCTTTCTCTACACCTTGTTTGTTGACATATCTCAAGATATAGAAATAGGTGCCTTTTGGTAATTCTGCCGATTGGGAAACAGTAACACGCCCTTCTGATATTCCTCTAAAGAATTTGTTGTCCTGGCCATAACCCTCAACATTATATACCTCTACTCCCCAACGGTTGTAAATAATAACCGTGTTGTTTGGGTACTGCTCGATTCCTCTGATCACAAACACATCGTTTAAGTCATCTCCATTTACTGTCATCGAGTTGAAAATCTCTAAATCATCCTCGCTTATTTCATGGTTGTTCAACTCTAAATAATCCGGTATGCCATTGTTGTCCTCGTCCGTTGGAACTTTTACATTAGAACCTATCTCTTTTTCATTGGTCAAACCGTCGGAATCACAATCGCTATCTAAAAACGATCTACTCAATGGTAAGATAATACTAGATGGTTTCGACGAACAAGCATTGTTCGGATTGGTGCCATCAATTGCTTCTTGGTTATCAGTTACTCCATCGCCATCAGAATCTGGATTGGTTATTACATTAGGTAAATCTCTGTAATCAGGAATACCATCACCGTCAGTATCAATTGGGTTATTAGCATTTGGTCCTTTCTCCACTGCATCTGAACTACCATCATTATCCGAATCCAAATCTCTATAATCAGGCGTGCCGTCATTATCCGTGTCAACAGGAGTTGCTCCGCTGCCTTTTTCGATAGCATCTGAAATTCCATCGTTATCCGAATCCAAATCTCTGTAATCAGGTGTGCCGTCTGCATCGGTATCAACAGGAGTTGCTCCGCTACCTTTTTCAATAGCATCTGAAATACCATCATTGTCTGAATCCAAATCTCTGTAATCAGGTGTGCCGTCATTATCAGTATCCACCGGAGTTGTTCCGCTGCCTTTTTCAATAGCATCTGAAATTCCATCGTTGTCCGAATCTAAATCTTTATAATCTGGAGTGCCGTCGTTATCCGTATCAACCGGAGTTGTTCCGCTGCCTTTTTCAATAGCATCTGAAATACCATCATTGTCTGAATCCAAATCTCTATAATCAGGTGTTCCGTCATTATCAGTATCTACTGGAGTAGCGCCGGATCCTTTTTCAATAGCATCTGGAATACCATCATTGTCCGAATCTAAATCTCTATAATCAGGTGTTCCGTCATTATCAGTATCTACTGGAGTAGCGCCGGATCCTTTTTCGATAGCATCTGAAATTCCGTCGTTATCCGAATCTAAATCTCTGTAATCTGGAGTGCCGTCTGCATCGGTATCAACAGGAGTTGCTCCGCTACCTTTTTCGATAGCATCTGAAATACCATCATTGTCTGAATCCAAATCTCTGTAATCAGGTGTGCCGTCTGCATCAGTATCAACAGGAGTTGCTCCGCTACCTTTTTCAATAGCATCTGAAATACCGTCATTGTCCGAATCCAAATCTAAATAATCAGGCGTGCCGTCTGCATCAGTATCAACAGGAGTTGCTCCGCTGCCTTTTTCGATAGCATCTGAAATACCGTCATTGTCCGAATCCAAATCTCTGTAATCAGGTGTGCCGTCATTATCAGTATCCACCGGAGTTGTTCCGCTACCTTTTTCAATAGCGTCTGAAATTCCGTCATTGTCTGAATCTAAATCCAAGTAATCAGGAGTACCATCACTATCTGTATCTACTGGTGTTGCAGTTGCTCCTTTTTCGATAGTGTCTGAAATACCGTCATTGTCTGAATCTAAATCAAGATAATCTGGTGTTCCATCATTATCCGTATCAATTGGTGTTGCAGTTGCTCCTTTTTCGATAGCGTCTGAAATACCGTCGTTGTCCGAATCTAAATCTAAATAATCTGGTGTGCCGTCTGCATCAGTATCCACTGGTGTGGAGCCAGTTCCTTTTTCAATAGTGTCTAAAATACCGTCTCCATCAGAATCCATTGTTGGAGAATTGGTAACTGTGATTGTTAGGGTTTCTGTTGGACAAGTTCCTATTTGCCCTGGTGAACAAACTGGAATAGTGTAAGTATAAGTCCCAACTGCAGAAGTATTGAAGCTATACGTGCCATCTGAATTGATTACTAAGTTTGCCCCTGTCAATTGAGCAGGCTGACCATAAGTAGTACCTGCTGGAACTGTTTCGTTAGTAGCCAAATTGCCTGTTTTAAGAACATTGGTGAATGTTGTTGTCGTATCATTAACGAGTGTCGGCAATGGCTCCACTAAAATGTGGAGTGTTGCTTTCGTACAAACCACCGGACTGCCTCCACAAGCTTCATATACAATATCCACAGGACCGCTATATCCAGCTGCAGGAGAAAATGTATAAGAACCATTTGCGTTCAGAGTGAAGCTACCCTGTGAACTAGTTGGGCCGCTGATTAGGTTTGCCGTTAATGTCGCTCCAGCGCCATTTAAGTCATTGCCTAAAATATTTCCTGTCACGCTTGCAGTTCCATCTGGGCTTGTGCGCAAAATCGCAAAATCGTCGACTGCTCCTGTTTTCACAACTAGTCCCGCCGGTTCTACCGTAAAGTAGGCAGTTGCTATTTCACATTGTGAAGGATTATTTGTATCGCACACTCTATAGACTAAACTATCTTCCCCAATGAAGAATGGCGAAGGAGTATAGGTTATGGTTCCATTGCTGTTAATTACCGCTGTCCCATGGGCTGGCGCAATCGTCACCGCCAAAGCGGATGCGTCGATCGATTTACCTAGATCACCGGCTTTATCGTTAACGAGAATTGCTACAGTGGCTGAACTACCTTGCTCTACAATCGCAAAGTCATTATTAGCAACGGGTTTATCAACCGCTAAAGGATCTAAGACTGTAATCTCAAGAGGGGTTTGTGGACAATTTGACGTTTGACTTGGTCCACAAACAGGAACATAATAGACGTATTTCCCTGGTGTACTTGACGTAAAGGTATAGGCTCCAGTTGCAGCATTCATTATGATTGTTGCCCCCGCTATAGCAGTTGGTTGGCCATAAGTCGTACCTGAAGGTACTGTATCGTTTGTCTTCACGTTTCCTGCGACTAGCACAGTTACATCCGTCACATTGATGTCTGGTTTTCCATAATTATCTACATCGCGGTAATCTGGAATACCATCGCGATCCGTATCTAATAAAGTAGCGCCTATTCCTTTTTCGATTGCATCTAATTTGCCATCGCCGTCTGAATCCCTGTCCTTATAATCTGGAATGCCATCTAGATCCGTGTCTACTGGAGTTGCCCCATTCGGTCCTTTTTCAACTGCGTCAGTTATGCCATCTCCGTCTGAGTCTAGGTCGCGGTAATTCGGAATACCATCGCCATCAGTATCCGTTGCGCTTTCTACGCTATCCGGAATGCCGTCGTTATCAGAATCCAAATCCAAATAATCTGGAGTGCCATCGTTATCGGTGTCGATAGGGTTATTCCCATTTAAACCTTTTTCAATTGCGTCAGAGATGCCGTCGCCATCTGAGTCGGTATCCAAATAGTTTGGAATTGAATCTCCGTCAGTATCTAATAAAGTACTTCCTGTACCTTTCTCCACACTATCCGGAATGCCATCAGCATCAGAATCTAGGTCTCGGTAATTCGGAATGCCATCTCCATCGGTATCAACTGTTCCTTCAACGCTATCAAGAATTCCGTCATTATCTGAATCCAAATCCAAATAATCTGGAGAGCCATCGCCATCAGTATCTAAAAGAGCGTTACCTGTTCCTTTTTCGACACTATCCAAAATACCGTCGCCGTCAGAATCCAGGTCACGGTAATTTGGGATACCGTCTCCATCGGTATCTGCCGTTCCTTCCAAACTATCTTTAATACCATCGCCGTCACTATCCGTGTCGTATGGATCTGGAAGAGTCGTGCCATCCGTGTTTGGAGGAGTTAACCCTCCATTCGTCGAGCTAGGAACGCCATTCGCATCGACTTGTCCGTCTACTTTACCATCTGCATCAGTATCCGTTCCATTCGATTCAACAACATCCGAAATACCGTCGTTATCTGAATCCGGATCCAAACGATTCGGGATGCCATCGCCATCCATATCGCAATCTGGCGCCGATGGGGAACAAGCTGCGGCCTCCACCGTATCTAAAATACCATCATTATCATCGTCTCCATCATCAATATCGTACACGCCATCGCCATCTGTATCCAATGGACAACCATTGTTCCCTACAATTCCTGGCAATAAAGGGCATTGATCTACATTGTCATTAATGCCGTCGCCGTCTGAATCTGGGTCTAAGTAATTAGGAATTGTATCACCGTCAAAATCCACTTCTCCTTCCGAACGATCTGACTTATTATCACCATCTGAATCTAAATCTTTGTAGTTGGGTACACTATCGCCATCCGTATCTGTAGGCGTACAAGGAGCTGTTCCAGTACATCTCAAATCCTCTGCGGCATCGAGAATCCCGTCATTATCTGAATCTGTGTCGCGGTAATCTGGAATACCATCGCCGTCAGTGTCTACTGTTCCTTCGACTGTGTCTGGAATGCCATCATTATCACTGTCTATTTCTTTGTAATCTGGGATTCCGTCGCTATCGGTATCTAGTGGATTATTACCATCCAAACCGCGTTCGACCGCGTCTAAAATACCGTCGTTATCGCTATCTGTATCTAAATAATCTGGCAAGGTCGCACCATCCGTATTGTCTGGAGTAGCGCCATTCGCCCCTTTTTCTACATTATCGGGAATGCCGTCACCATCACTGTCTAAGTCTTTATAGTTCGGGATACCATCTCCATCCGTATCCGTCGGAGTACAAGGTGCTGTTCCCGTACAACCATAATCTTCCACGCTATCCGGAATGCCGTCGCCGTCTGTATCCGTATCTAAATAATCTGGAGTTCCATCGCCATCCGTGTCCGCAGGCGAAGTGGCTGTTCCTTTTTCAATACTATCCGGAATGCCGTCGCCATCACTATCTAAATCAAGGTAGTTAGGCGTGCCATCGCCGTCGGAATCTACGTTACCTTCTATTAAGTCGCTGATGCCATCGCCGTCGGAATCTGAATCTAAATAGTTTGGTTTCGTATCTCCGTCCGTATCCGTTGTTCCTTCGATTAAGTCGCTTATACCATCGCCGTCACTATCTAAATCGCGGAAGTTTGGAATACCATCGCCATCCGTATCGGTTGGCGTACATGGTGCTGTACCTGTGCAACCAGTATCTTCTACGCTGTCTAAAATACCATCGCCATCACTATCTGTATCTAAATAATCCGGTGTGCCGTCACTATCTGTATCCACAGTACCTTCGATCGCATCCGGAATGCCATCGTTATCGCTATCCTGATCTAAATAATCTGGAATGTTATCGTTATCCGAATTTGTAGGAGTACAAGGCGTAGTTCCGGTACATCCGGCATCTTCAATACTGTCTAAAATCCCGTCACCATCACTGTCTAGATCTCTAAAATTAGGTGTCCCATCGTTATCAGAATCTGTCGTTCCTTCGGTAGCATCTGGAATGACATCGCCATCAGAATCTAGATCTCTAAAGTCTGGAATGCCGTCATGGTCTGTATCCGATACTGATGAACCTGTTCCTTTTTCGATCGCATCACTAATGCCGTCACCATCCGAATCTGAATCTAAATAATCTGGGGTGTTGTCGCCATCGGTATCTGCCAAATTCACGCCAGTTCCCTTTTCTATCGAATCCAAAATGCCATCGCCATCACTATCTGTATCGTACGGATTTGAGTTGCCTGTACCGTCTGTGTTTGGCGGTGTCAATCCGCCAGAAGCAGAGGCTGGAACACCATTGCTATCTACCGCTCCATCTGCGATTCCGTTACTATCTGTATCGGTTCCGCCAGCTTCGATAACATCTGAAATACCGTCACTGTCACTATCTGTATCGAGGCGATTTGGAATTCCATCACCATCTGTATCACAATCTACTGCAGAAGGCGAACAAGCTGCAGCCTCTACTGTATCATGGATTCCGTCGTTATCATCATCTGTATCCACCGCATCGATTAAGCCGTCTCCATCACTATCTGGAGGGCAACCATTCGCGCTTCCTAAACCATCCACTAATGGACATACATCCACTGCGTCTAACACCCCATCTCCATCGGAATCGAGGTCTCTAAAGTTAGGTGTACCGTCTCCGTCAGTATCTATATTGCCTTCAGATTGATCTGTTTTACCATCCCCATCTGAATCTAAATCTCGGTAATCTGGTATGCCGTCATTGTCTGTATCTACAGGTGTTGCTGCAGGCCCTTTTTCAATTACATCAGAAATGCCATCATTATCAGAATCCGTATCTCGGAAATCTGGAGTACCGTCGCCATCGGTGTCGACTGGCGTAGTGTTAGGGCCTTTTTCAATAGCGTCTGAAATACCATCGCCATCCGAATCTAAATCTAAATAATCAGGAGAACCATCGCCATCCGTGTCTACTGGTAAGGAACCATTCGCTCCTTTTTCGATCGCATCTGAAATACCATCGGCGTCTGAATCTAAGTCTCTAAAGTTAGGTATGCCATCTCCGTCTGTATCTGTAGGAGTACAAGGAGCGGTGCCGGTGCAACCACTATCTTCGACTGCATCAGGGATACCATCACCATCGGTATCTAAGTCCAAATAATCTGGTGTACCATCACCGTCCGTATCAACTGAAACAGACCCTGGTCCTTTTTCGATACTGTCTGGAATGCCGTCACCGTCTGAATCCGTATCCAGATAGTTAGGTGTCCCATCACCATCTGTATCTACTATTCCTTCGACAGCATCTAAAATGCCGTCACCATCACTGTCTAAATCGCGGAAATTCGGTACGCCATCGCCATCCGTATCCGTCGCTGTTTCAGCACTGTCTAAAATTCCGTCATTGTCCGAATCCAGATCTTTGTAGTCCGGTGTTCCATCGCCATCGGTGTCGACTGGGGTAGCGTTAGGGCCTTTTTCAATCGCATCGGTAATACCGTCTCCGTCAGAATCCGTATCTAAATAATTCGGTGCTCCGTCACCATCCGTGTCGGTTGTTCCTTCGATTGCATCGCTAATACCGTCGCCATCGCTATCTGTGTCTTTATAATTAGGAACTCCATCGCCGTCTGTATCTAAAGTGCTTTCTGTAGCGTCTGGAATTCCATCGCCGTCTGAATCTAGGTCTTTGTAGTTAGGAATTCCATCGCCGTCAGTATCTATTGTTCCTTCAACTGAATCCAAAATACCATCGCCATCACTATCTGTATCGCGGTAATTAGGCACGCCATCCCCGTCTGTGTCTATAGTACCTTCCGTAGCATCTGTAATACCATCGCCGTCTGAATCTAGGTCACGGTAATCCGGCGTACCGTCGCCGTCCGTATCTGTAGGCGTACACGGCATAAATCCTATACAAGCTGAATCTTCTGCACTATCCAAAATACCGTCGCCATCACTATCCGTATCCAAATAATCTGGTGTACCATCATTATCGGTATCAATCGGAGTCGATCCAGTTCCTTTTTCTGTTGCATCTGGAATACCATCGCCATCCGCATCAATTGGAGTGATGGTTAAACTTAAGGTACCGGTGCTAGTAGCCGTTCCGTCTGATACGGTATAGGTAATCGCCGGCGCTGAACCTACATAATTTGTTGCTGGAGTAAACGTAAATGTTCCATCTGTATTCATTACAATCGTACCCACGCCTGTAAGAGTCGCAGTAGTTCCAGCAGGGTAGTCTACTCCCCCAATTGTAAATTTCGTAAGGCTTAAAGTACTCGCCTCTATGTCTCGATCATTCGTTAGTACATTATCAACTATTGGTGTATTTACTGGTGCCGATTTTGTGTCATTCGTTACTACTGGCGTATCATTTACAGCTGCTACCACGATCGTCAAATTACCATTGGTAGTTCCGCCTAAACCATCGCTCACCGTATATTCGATCATTGGGACAATCCCGTTGTAATTAGCCACAGGAGTAAAAGTATACGCTCCATTCGCGCTGATCGCAATAGTTCCTACATTAGGAATGGTTGCTGTAGAAGTGAAGGTTCCACTGATACCCGCAATCGTGAATTGTGTAATACTTAAACTATTGTTCTCAGGGTCGGTATCATTGCTTAATAGATTGCCTGTCGCTACAGCATCCTCCAGGATATTAACCGCTTCGTTTGCCACTACTGGTGGATCATTCACCGGAGTTACTGTAATAGCTAAAGTCCCGTTAGTGGTTCCACCGTTCCCATCAGAAACAGCATAAGTAATTACTGGTGGTGTTCCAAAATACCCGCGATTAGGTGAAAACGTATAGGTTCCATCAGCGTTCACAATGATGGATCCTACTCCTGTAAGTTCCACTACGGAACCTGCTGGGTAGGTCACTCCTCCTATTGTAATTTGGGTAATTGTAAGTGTATTGTTTTCTACATCGGTATCATTCGACAATAAAGCGCCTGAAAGCGGAGTGTTTTCAGCTGTAGTTGGTGTTTCATTCACCACCACTGGCGCATCATTAACCGGTGTTACTGTAATATTTACATTTGCCGTATTGGTAGCAACTCCGTCTGTTACAGTATAGGTAATAACAGGAAGAGGACCGTTAAAATTAGCCAAAGGAGTAAAAGTAAAATCGCCGTTTGACATCGCTGTAATTGTCCCTTTTCCTGCGATGGTGATATTCTGTCCGACTGGGTACGTTGTACCGGCAATACTAAATTGAGTTACCGTTAAAGTCGTGTTTCCGTCTGGATCTGAATCATTCGTTAACACATTCACCGTTACAGGGGTGTCTTCAGGCGTAGTTTTATTGTCGTCATTAACTGCAATCGGTCTATCATTCATCGCACTAACCGAAATCACTAAATCTCCTGAGTCTGTACCACCTTGACCATCACTTACGGTGTAAGATACGGTAGGAACGGACCCGTTGAAATTATTAAATGGCGTGAAGGTATAGGTTCCGTCAGCGTTGACTACAATAGTTCCTGCTCCGTCAATAATGGCTGTAGATCCTGCTGGATACGTTTGACCGCCTACTGTAAATCCTACGACTGTTTTGGTATCTCCAATATTCGCATCCGTATCATTTGTTAAAACATTATCAGATACAGGAGAATCTTCAAGTGTAGATTTCGCATCATCCACCGCAACTGGAACTGCATTTACCGGAGCTACGAAAATATCCAATACAGCTGTATCGTTAGAAGTTCCATCACTTAAGGTGTAGGTAATATGAGGAACTGAGCCCGAATAATTCGGATCAGCAGTAAATGTATAATTACCATTTGACGATATCGTAATCCAACCTTTGCCTGGAATTGCGTACATTGTTCCGAGTGGGAAAGGCCCTACGATACCTGTAATCGAAAAACCGGTTACCGTTAAGGTTGTTCCCGCATCTACATCGGTATCGTTTGTCAATAAAGAACCCGAAGTAGTTCCACCTTGTAGCATGGATACAATATCATCCGTCGCCAAAGGCGCATCGTTAACGTCCACCACAGTAATCGCTAACCTTCCTACATCTGATCCGCCATTGCCATCACCTACTGTATAGTCAATCGCTGGAATTGCACCCGAATAACCCGCCGAAGGCGTGAACGTATAAGATCCATCCGCGTTCATCGTGATAGAACCTTTGCCAGGAATGTTAGCTATATCACCTGGATTGTAGCTAACTCCATTGATGGTGAACTGGGTAATTGCTAAGGTATTTCCATCTGCATCAGCATCATCTGTTCCGTCAGTTAATACATTACCAGAAACTGGGGTATTTTCATTGGTAGCAATAGCATCATCCACTGCCACTGGCGCATCGTTTACGGCAGTAATTGTTAAGGCCAAAGCCCCAACATCGGTTCCGCCATTGGCATCTGTTGCTGTATATTCAATTAATGGAACGGTACCATTGTAATTAGCCGCAGGGGTAAAAGTGTAGGTTCCATTTGTATTCATGATAATCGAACCTACTCCAGCAATCGTGGCTGTAGTTCCTGCCGGATAGGTTGTAGAACCAATTGTAAAGCTAGTCACTGTGATACCCACTGCAGGATTTCCAGACCCTTTATCATTGGTTAATAGGTTGCCGCTAATTGGTGTGTCCTCGGTACCCGTTGCAGTATCATCTACCACAATTGGCGTGTTGTCCATTACTAATCTGGCAACCGACGATGTGATATTACCACAGACATAATTCGACTGCGTTACGTTCAATCGGTAACGGTAACCCTTCATTGCTAAAGGAACCGTAGTTACTGTCAAGGTCGTTGTCGTTGCTCCAGAAAAAGGGGCCGAATTAGTTACGTTTGTCCAAGTGGTTCCGCCATCTGCACTCACTTGCCATTGGTAAGTGGTTGTTCCGGATCCAGTCGTTAAAACCGTGCTGAATACAGCTGTTCCACCCACATTAACAGATTGATCTGTAGGTTGTGCTGTAATTGTGCTTGACGTTCCTATCGAAGTATAATTCGCATTAGGAGTCGGGTAAGCCGCAGTAGTTATTTTTCCTGTTGCATCAACCGTAATTGGGTTGGTTCCATAAGTTTGATTCCCATCAGTACCTTGTGCCGTTGTTAATCCGTAGGCTTCATTCGCATCCGAACAACCATCGCCGTCGGAGTCAAGGTCCAGTTGGTTCGGAATTCCATCACCGTCGGTGTCAGGGCAGCCCACAGGAGTTATGGAAATATCATCAATAGAGAAATCATTTCCGCTTGCATTGACTGAGGTGTTTTTAATACGGAATGTAACAGCTTGGTTCGTTGGACTTGTGTAATCGATGGTAGTTAATTTCCATCCAAGGGAGTTTTGAGCTCCGGTTGAAGCAGTCGCTAACACAGTATTAGAGCCATTCACAAGTTCAGCGGCCAAGGCATAATCATTGGCAGCTGAAGCCGCCTGGTGCCAGAATGAAATGCGGTATTTGACAGTTGCCTGTAAGTTGACAGTTTCAGAATAGAAAACACCTACAGTTGTACTTCCATTAACAGCTAAATAAGCATCATTAGCTGCGCCAGTGGTGTGTCCTACATAACGCCAGAAAGAGGCCGAAGTGTGATAGGCTGTGCTTTGATTAATAATCGCATATTGACCTGCACCTGTATTAGAACCGGAATATACATAGCCCCCTGTGATATTTGTATTTGAAACATTTCTTGGAGCTGCAGCAGTACCAAAGGTACCATTACTTTCATTCGTATTTAATGCAGTTGTAGGACATTCATTCGTATCCAAAATTCCATCATTGTCATCATCAAGATCATCTACATCCGCAACCCCATCAAAATCTGAATCGAGACAAGCCTTCACGATAGGATCGATCACTCTTGAATATAGGTAAGTACCTGAATAAACTCCACTTTCAGAGGCAGTCTCTATCGAATTGGCAAAACCATTATTCCCATAGGCACCGATTACCGTTGTAGCGGTTAAGCTAACAACTGTTTTTGCTTCAGATGCATCAGAACAACCATCACCGTCGGAGTCTAAATCAAGTGAATTTGGGATGCCATCACGATCTGTATCCAATGGCGTACTTGAACACTTTGAAAAATCTTTTAGACCAACAACAAGGTTATAATAATTTTCAAAAACAGAATGCTGTAAGGTGAAATTAGAAGTTGTACCGTTTAGAGAAATGATATTGTAACCATCCCTTCCCGTAAATTGATTGGACGAATTGTAAACGGTATTCATTCCTGACCATTCCGTTTTGTAAGGAATGGATGTAGTTACGGGCACCCCTAAATTACTGTTCCCTAAAGAGGCATATGCTATAGCTGGAGCTCCAACTGGTTGGCTAAAAGAAACAGAAATGGTTCCAATATTTTGAGAGGCTAAGGTATTTTTGTTGACTGTTAGCCCATATGATACCGGAAAATTTGCACCATTATTTAAACTACCTGTTTGATTCATCCCTCCGGCACTATGCTTAGCAACTACATTGATTACTTGTCCGCCTACCGTGATGGTGCCTAAAGCTATTGAAGGCTGAGTAACAGACCAAGTAACCCAATTGATGGTGGTCGCGTCTTTACATAAAGGATAATCTTCCTCAAAGTCCAAAACACCATCATTATCATCATCGATATCCATTACATTTGCTACACCGTCATTATCTGAATCGATACATGTTTTAATAGCAGCATTTTTTGCATTAGTATACGAATAAACTCCTGAATAAACTCCTGAATCAGTACTCGTCTCAAGTCCATCTGCAAAACCATTTACCCCCCAAGGCGCAGGAATAATCGATGCCGTTAATCGATTTGAACTATTCACTCCAGATGTAGAAATAATTGTCGTGCCTGATTCAACTGCATCACTACATCCGTCTCCATCTGAATCTAAATCAAAACGGTTTGCTATACCATCATTATCTGTATCAATATCTGAACAAGATAACTTCTGTAAATCGAGAGTAGGATCTTTTAAGATAATGTCTTTGAAAGGAACAGTGTAGGTATTATTCGCACTTACGACGACACGATAATCAGAAATTAAGCCTTGAAATTGCTTCTTAACAACACCGTTAATTTTGGCAGTTACATATCCGGTCTCTGAGATATCTACCGTGTAAATATCATTCGTAGAAGCCGTTTGATTAAAATCCCAAGCTCCTGTTGTTTGGTAGGTAAAATTACCATATATCGACCCAGATGTTAGATAAAATTTATATCCCCCATCATTCCAGTTCGTTAGTGTTTGTGATTTGTCAACTGATACTAAACCCAACATGGCTATATCTTCAGCTGATCCTAATTTAAAAGATAATGAAATAGGCAAAGATAATGTTTGGTTAGAATAAGAAGACTTCCAACCACTTGTCCCAACTGCATTTAATGTGCTAGAAGAGATGTTTGTAACAGGCGTCCCATTGAAAGTCAACTGAGCTATATCTGTTAAGCAATCTTTTTGTTCAGCAACATCAAGGACGCCATCATTGTCATCATCCAAATCCAATACATCACGTACACCATCAGTATCGAAATCTAGGCAGGCATTGATGGTATTATTTAGGGCAAAGTTATTGTAGGTATAAGTGCCACTGTAAACGCCACTCTCGGTTGAGGTTTCTAATGAGTTCACAAACCCATTATTACCCATTGCACTCGTGTAAACATAATTTGCCGTAGTATTGGTTGTGGTCCCTGACTCTAACGCATCGCTACAACCGTCGCCATCAGAATCTAAAGCCAATCTATTCGGGGTACCGTTTGCATCCGTATCAAGATCTGTACAAATTTTTTCCTTAAAATATAATTCGGTTGCCCAAGTTCCTCCACTTGTTGCATTAATGCCGACTAGGCGGTAATAAAAGTAGCCATTAGTATTGTTGAATGCCGCCGCATTAGAATTGTAGTTAGAATATCTACCGTTTAATACCGATTTATTATCATTATTGTACGTTAATGTTCCAGAAAGATTAGTCCAATTCACACCATCTAAACTTCCCTCCACTTTATAGGTACTCCCTACAGTAAAGAGTGTTTGGCCATTGTAATGACCTATTTCAACGTAATTTAAAACTTTTAAGGTGGGCGATGAGATGCGGAACCATTCTCCGATCAATGTACCTGTCGGGGCGCGTAATACATAGTTATTATTATCAATGCCGTCTATTAAATTATCTATGGTTAATGACCCATTAAAGGTATAATTGATCGTATTGGGCTTTGAAATAGTAACACCAGAATATGACATTAAAGTAGATGCACAAGACATCTCCGTTGCATCTAAAACCCCATCATTGTCATCATCTAAGTCAATAACGTCTTTAACCCCATCACTATCTGTATCTAAACAGGTATTAATAGAGTTCAATAAAGCATAGTCAGCATAATATGAAACATAATTAATTGTTCCTGCCGTACTGCCTTCATAATTATTTAACAACCCATTTCCATTCGTATCCGTTCCTGTTGGAAAAATAGAGGTGCTAGATGCTGTAGTAGAACTTGCTGCTTCTAAAGCATCGCTACAGCCATCACCATCAGAATCTAAATCTAAGTAATTAGGTCTGCCATCATTATCCGTATCGGTACAGGTCGTAACTAAAGGGTTGCTTGTATTTGATAATCGAATATCTGTAAAATTAGTTGTGGTCAAACCTGATACTGCTATTTTGTATGCAGAACTTACCCCCTGAAATGCCGCTTTCTGAATACCATTAATTTTAATAGTAACGTAGCCCGTAGTTGAAATATCGATACTATAATCATCCGTTACTGCAGCTGTTTGTGTAACGCTATTTGGAGTACCATAAGGGGCACTGACGTTAGTTGTAGTAAAATAAAATTTATACGCATCATCTGTCCAAGTATTTGCCGTTTGAGCACCATAAATTGGCAACAATCCTATCATTCCAGTATTTCCAGAAACAGGTCGTTTAAATTTAAATGAAAGAGGTAAGGTAAAGTTTTCCGAAGAATAAGACGAAATCCAGCTATTAGTATTTGAAGAGGTAATCGAATTTGAGGTTTTACCTACAACGGCTGCTCCTGAGAAACTAAGTGTAGATAAATTTTTGCCTGTACTAGTGCATTGAATTTGTTCAACTGTATCTAAAATTCCATCATTATCATCGTCAATGTCAAGTAGGTCAACAACTCCATCGCTATCTGTATCTGTGCAACCATTCATGGAACTATATCGTGCAAAAGTCGAATAGTTTGAGGTATAGGTAATGACCCCGGAATCAGTCGCAGTTTCCACATTATTTGCCAAACCATTTGCCCCATAATTTCCAGCTGATCCAGCTATTGCATTAGGCACACTTGTCGTAGAGGTGACGGATCCATTTGATCCATTTTTAACATCCCCTGAAAGTAATGTACCGTTCACTCCCGCCTCTTTTGCATCAGGACATCCATCTCCATCGGAATCTAAATCTAGCCGATTGGGAATGCCATCATTATCATCGTCACAGCTTGGTGGATTCACCACACCATAATCTCCAGAGATAAAGGTTTGGGCAACCACCAGTTGTCCAATTTGGAAGGTATTGGTTGAGGTGGTGTTTAAGGTGATATTATTGAAGGAACCATTGCGCAATCGCATTTCTTCCAAAGCTCCTCCAGATGTTCTTGAACCATACACTTTCACTCGGCCCACTTTATCGATGTAAATACGAATTAATGGCTTCGCATCATTTCCAACAATTCCCCAAACCGCAGTATAGGCCGTACCATCTAGAAATTCAAACAACGCATTTGTAGGGGCTCCAGTCCAAAACTCCAATTCTTCCGGATTAGTCAAATGTGTGCCATTAATCCTGACATTAAATGAATTATCTAGCGTCCAAACATTAACTACTAAACCCTCAGGGGCTGCAGGAAAAGTTTGCGATGCAGATGCGCCATTTGAAACGGTATAAGCTAAAGGTGTATAGGAAAGTTTATTGATATCAAAAGGGGGGCATTCTTCAGCATCTAAAACACCATCATTATCATCATCAATATCATTCACATCTACAACACCGTCATTATCTGTATCATTACAGAATACAACAGCAGTAGATCTTGCGAAATGGTAACTATATGTACCCGAATAAATTCCACTTTCACTTGATGTTTCAAGTGCATCGGCAAAACCATTCGTATTATATGCGCCTGATGCGATAGCTCCTGCTACATTAGCGGTTGTGGTCAAGACTCCATTTACTTTATTCGCGATTGTTCCAGAAGTTAATGTAGTGAAAACTCCGGCCTCACGGGCGTCAGGACAGCCATCCCCATCAGAGTCTAGATCTTGATGATTAGAAATTCCATCAGCATCTGTATCAGAATTACAGGCTAAAGTGGGGTATTCTGAAGGATTATAAATGGGAGCTGAAAAACTAATATCTTTTAATTGGCCTGCTGAATAAATATTACCCGTAGTCCCTGACCCATAAAGTCTATAATACGTATATTTAGCTGCATTTTGAGTAATAGGGAATCGATTTAAACTACCCGTTTCCGGTGTTCTATTAACTGTTTTTGCTGAAGCTAAATTTGTCCAAGTAGTACCATTGGTTGACCCTTGCACAACGATATTAACATTATTCCCTGTCGTATTATCCGCATTAAAAATGGTGTATTATCCTCCATAGTTTAATACGACTTCAGACAATTTAACAGGACGTAAAAACTGAAGGGTTACTATATTTTTAGCTACTGCCGTTTGTGCATTGGCAAAATCTGTATAAGTCGTCCCACTCGGATCATCCAATGCATTCGTTAGAGGGCGAGCACTTGTTGCGAGCGTTAAATCTGAACTAACAGACACTAGAGTTGTTCTATCTCCCGCATTTAAACCCATTCCAGCCTTCGTATAAAAACAATCTGGCGACTCAACTGCATCTAATATTCCATCATTATCATCATCAATATCTTGCACATCTGTAACGCCATCTTGATCAAAATCTGCACAGGCCGAATAATTTTTTGAAGTTGCAAATGAGTAGGTATGGATAAAATTAGCGATTCCATTATCCGCTACTGTTTCTAAACTATTGTCTAATCCATTAGCTCCTACTGTGCCGCTAAATGCATAATTTGTCGCTGAATTTGAGGTTGAATTAGATTCTAATGCATCACTACAACCATCCCCATCTGAATCTAAATCAAAATGATTAGGGACACCGTCTACATCGGTATCGCAATTCATGGTAGTTGTTGCATTGTAAGCATCAAAAAATGCATCTGCAATCTTATTTTGATTCGTTGTATACCACGGAGCTCCCTGAGTAATCGTACCATCTACAAACCAGGCAACAAACCGATTTCTTTCAGTCGTTCCAGGCAATTGTTTCATCCCTGCTAAGGCTAAAGTAGGATTGGATGCAGAATAAAATAAAACATCGCTTGGGGCTACATTCCTAATCGGATAATAGTTCGCTCCAGAAATGGAATTTGTAGTAAAAACAGAGGCGTAACTACTATTTGGATTAAGCGTATAGGATTCGGTACCTGCTGGATGGTTAGCAGAAAGTGCATAATTGGTGCCAAAAACACCATTTAACAAATTCATTAAACCCGACTGATTCGCCGCCACACAGCAGTTATCTGCTTGAATGCTAAATGCTATACTTGTTTTGTTTTGAATCGCAGCTTGTAAGGCGGACCAGTGATTTGCATGAATGGTATTAAATGCTGCCCCACCAAAAATCACCATATCGTACCCGTCATAGAACCCAGCAGGAACGGTAGCAGTTTCTATAATATTAGATTGTACAATCGTAGCGCCATCAGGTTTATTATTATTAAACTCTGCGAACAAGCTCGATCGCATCGTAGAAAAATCCTCAGATGATCCTGCAAATAATATTTTCTTAGCGGTTATACTACATTCTTTAGTATCAACAACTCCATCATTATCGTCGTCAAAGTCGATGGAGTTAATTATACCATCTCCATCAAAGTCGTCAGCGTCTAATTGACCGCCTATTGTTTGTGAAAAGGCAAATTGTGAAACAAAAAATAAGGTGATATAATACTGTGCTAAATGAAATTTTCTCATGTATAGGAAATAGATATTGTGTTTTTTGATCGGAAAGATGTTGAAGATTCGGTATTGGTTTCGGACCTTACCGATAAAGGATCGGTATTTGTCAATACAACTGCTGCGTTACCACCATTGGTAGTAGAAAGGAAAGTGTTGGTTTCCATTAATTGGTTAGACCGGCCTTCTGTACTATAATCTCGCATATTCTTACAAACAATTATTGAATACTAAATAGAGATTTGGGAAATGGTCTTTCACGCAGCCCTTGGGGTTGAGGGCAACGCATCGTGAAGTCTTGTATAACCTAGGATTAAATCAGTTCACACCAACTTACAAAATTAGGGTTTCGCAAAAGGGAGACGAAACGTTTTATATCACATAAAGATGTGATTTTTAATGTACGATATGCCATTTACAGTTCATGATTCACGGATCCCGAATCGCGAGCTACAGTACACCAAACTATTTCAAGAAATTTGATTAGTTTTGAAGTCATTTTTAACTCCGCCCAATGAAAAAAATAATGTTGTTGGTATTCGTTTTGTGCTACTGCGTAGGTACCTCCTACGGAAGTCCTGCCCGAAGAACGATCCGTATTTTCACCACGGCAAACGGTCTCCCAGACAACACCATAAACGACATTCAAAAAGACCCAGAAGGGTTTCTTTGGATTGCCACCAACAAAGGAATCGCGCGATTTGACGGAAAAAATTTCTTCTCATTTTCGACTAAAAATCTGAAGCATTTTTTTGAAGATAATGTGGTCAACGAAATCAAAATAGAGGGCGACAGCATTTATCTTATCTCTAAAAAAAAAGGCGTTAAAATTCTAGATAGGAAGCGTTTACGCCTCACTGATTTTAGCTCTGAAGGGGTACAATCTTTTTACTTACAAGGCAAGCAACAACTCATCCTGAATACAGATGGTGAATTGCAACTTTTTGAAGATACTAAACTAATCAAAACTAGATCATTTCGATCGTATGAAGCCGCTGGCGCGATACTATACCAAAACAATATTTATGTTTTGACACAAAATAAAGGGATTCTACAATGCGACGAAAAGACCCTTAAAACGAAAACTAGTATCCCGGCAGAATTCATTTATATGTATGGAAAATTGGTTCCATCACAACAATTCGGATTAGTGTACGCTACGGGTAACAGTGTGTATGTATTTAAAAACAACCGTTTTGTTTTTCACCCCATGCTCCAAAATAAAATAGGAATCACCAACTATTATGAAAATGAATTGGGTACGCCCTATTACATTTCCCGAAGTAAAAATGTTTTTGCTTTGGAAGGAAAATCATTTGTAAATCATACAATTACTTCCATCAAAAATCCAGAAGTTCGAAAATTGTTTTTTGCTACAAAAGGCTGTTATTTTTTGGCTACCAATCAAGGATTAATTCGAATTGCTGACAGCAAAAAATACATTTCTACCATTGATGACAATCCTTTAGTTGAGAATGACATGATTCGTATTCGCCGAAAAATCATTCCTATCAATGCCACCACCACCTACTTTTTTGGTCATCCGCAAATTATGGTTTCAACCAATGGGCAGCTACAAAATGTCTTTTCGAAAGAAAATTTTTCCATGTACGACAGCCTGTTGTTGGACAACAAAATTTATTGTACAACAGATAGTTACGGAGTAGTTTCCTTTGACATTCGCTCCAAAAAAATAGATCCATTACAGCTGCCTTCTGTTCCTGAAAGAGAATTTTTTTATGTGATAGAAAAAGGAAAAAAAAATGAAATCATTTTGGGCGGTACCCATAAATTGGTTATTTACAATACCCTAAACAAAAAAGCGGTAACTATTGCGCTTCCGGGTCTTACGGTCTATTCCATTACACAAGACGGCAATTTGTTTTGGATTGGAACCAACCAAGGATTGCGTTGTGCACACTATGACCAATTGGGATTTAAATGGCGTTCTATTCCTCGCTTTTACTCCAAATCTGTGCGAAATATAATCGTGGATTCCATTCGCAATACACTCTGGCTGGGCACCGAAGAAGATGGCGTACTAATTCTCGACAAAAACCATTTTACGTTTACCCAAAAGAAAAACCAACTGTTACAAAACATAGCCGGAATTATCAATGATCAAAAAGGACGTATGTGGGTGAGCACTTTTAATGGCATTGTAGTATTTGACCTTATCAACAACACTACCTACCAATTGACTCAAAAAAATGGTTTGAGTAATATGGAATACAATTATAAGTCGGCCGCTCTCCTGCCTAACGGAAAGGTAATTTTTGGTGGGTTAAATGGGTATGACCTAATTGATTTTGACCAACTGAAAAAAAATGTCAACGAATCCTCTCAAATTCACATCACGGGAATTCAAAAAAATACAACCATTAACCAAGAAGGATTTCAATTTGAAAATTATAAAAACCAAGAATCAATTGCCTTCAACACCGGTAAAGAAGAACTTAATTTAGCGGTCTCTGACTTGGATATTGCGTCTTCTTTTAGTTCTTTTTTTACTTATCAAATCGATCAAGAAAAAGCTGTTCCTGCTTACAATAGTAAAATTAGAATCTCTAATTTACCCTACGGAAAACATGCTTTAACGATCAATATGTATGATAATTTTGGCAACTTAAAATCCAAGAAAAGATTGACTATCAATGCTATTGTTCCATTCTATTACCATCTTAGTTTTTATATCGGAATTACTTTGATTTTTTTGCTGTTTGGAAGTGCTACTATTTATTCCATTCGCAAAGCGCGAAAAACAGAAGCAGTAGTAAAAGATCGAATTGCTATGGATTTGCATGACGAAGTAGGAACGGTTCTCACCCGCATGTTGCTCATTACTAGTAGTAAAAAAGATGTTAAACAACAACATCAAGAGTTAAAACAAGGGATTAGTGAGGCGCTTTTCAGCATTCGAACCTCCATTCATGCTCTAGCTAACCACAATACCGCACTTGAAAATTTAATAGATGATACCAAAGAATTTCTTAAGAAAGAATGTAGTAATTCGACGTTCCAATATGCGATTACCCATGATAAAGAAATTCCAATTGTTAAATTAAAACCCGAGGTCTTTCGAGATTGCAAACTAATTCTATTTGAAGCGACAGCCAATGCATTAAAATATTCAGAAGCAACTCAATATGCAATTCATTTTAGCTTAGGCGAACGCCTTGAAATCTGTATCACCGATGACGGAAAACTTACAGAACTAGAAAACATTTATCAAAAAGGAAATGGTATTGGCAATTTGATCAAAAGAGCCGAACGGAATAACGGAACTTGTCAGTTTGCGATACACCAGCCCCATGGATTACAAATAACATTAGGTTTTAATTGGGCCTAAGCCACTACTACAAATTACAGTCTATGAAAAATATAATTATTTTAGAAGATGATTTTCGTATTGCACAATTGATGAAAGAGAAAATCGATGAACTAGCCGATTACCGTTGTGATGCCATTTATGCTAATCCGGTTGACTTTTTTAACGATCCAAAAGAAGCTGTGATATTCTTATTGGATATCATCATGCCTAAAATGAACGGACTCGATGCTATCAAAAAAATCTTGGCGCTTTACCCCGATTCCAACATTATTATTAATTCAATTAAGGAGGATTCGGATACCATTTTTAATGCTATTCAACTAGGAGCTATTGGGTATATCGACAAACAAAGTTTTCATATGGATTACCAAGAAGTCTTTGATGCCATTAAAAATGATGGGGCCTATATGACGCCAAAAATTGCTCGAAAAGTAATGGCACATTTCCAAAAAAAGGAAAATGCTTTAGAAAAATTAACCAAACGCGAAATCGAAATCACAAATGGTATTTTAGATGGTTTGAGTTATAAATTAGTGGCTGATCGCCACAACTTATCGATCGACTCGGTGCGAAGTCATATCAAAAATATTTACAGAAAGTTGAATATCAATAGTAAATCAGAACTATTTAATAAGTTTAAAATCTAAGAGAAGAGCAATCTATTTCGGCAAAATTAAACGACAAATTATCCTTTTCAAAACAAAAAAACCTCAAGCTCATTCTTGAGGTTTTTTTGTGGACTCAAATAAAGTTGAAAATTTTTCCATTTCTTCAACTATCGATTCGATTGTTTTGTCTGAATAAGCTACTAAACCAAAAACCTCAAAAGCAATTTTGAGGTTTTTTTATGTTTGATATTTAGCATTCGATATTGAATACTACAAATTCCTCAAAATTTTATCCCTTCAAAATCTTGCTTTTAACTAAATATTAATAGTCGTTGTATTTTATTCTGTAGAATAAACTTTAATTTTAACGACTATGAAAAAGAATAGTACAAAAGGTTTTTTCTTCAAACCCTATGAAGCTACATTTGAGACTCCGTTTGAAAAGCTGTTTAAAATTTTCAAAGAGTTAATTACCCATACTTCGGGCGATTTTGACGAAGCTATCGATTGGCTGCGCCAATTGGATATAGAATACAAACTAACTGACTCCAATTACACTATAGATGATTTTGTTGAAGACTTAAAAAAGAAAGGCTACATCAAAGAAGAAGTCGATGGCGATGGCAACTCGGGTACTAAAATCACAGCCAAAACAGAAAGAGCAATTCGGCAACAAGCACTGGATCAAATTTTCGGAAAACTAAAACAATCTAAAACCGGAAGTCACAATACTAAATCTTCTGGTAAAGGCGACGAACAAACCGGAGAATTCAGAGAATACCGCTTTGGTGACGGACTGGATAACATTTCGATAACCGAAAGTTTGCGTAATGCGCAAATCAATAATGGTTTGGATGAATTCAAATTGACCGAAAATGATTTGATTGTGGAGGAATCCAAATTCAAAGCACAAATGAGTACGGTGTTGATGATTGACATCAGCCACAGTATGATTTTATATGGCGAAGACCGAATAACGCCTGCCAAAAAAGTAGCTATGGCTTTGGCCGAATTGATTACTACACGCTACCCAAAAGATACCATTGACATTTTGGTTTTTGGCAACGATGCCTGGCCCATCAAAATCAAAGATTTGCCCTATCTACAAGTAGGACCCTATCATACGAATACGGTTGCCGG
>JACCDQ011715319.1_pt1 | contig 26153 bp, 39 predicted proteins | sample 7446031 | NCBI WGS metagenome assembly JACCDQ01 (sample SAMN15323442, study PRJNA562643) | freshwater metagenome | isolation source: river surface water | place: USA:Blue River Watershed | collected 2017-08-17 | reverse complement strand
TTCAATTTTATACATATTAACTCTCTATTCTGGACACGTTATTTTCTTTAATAATGTGTACTTTTTCTAATAATGGGTGACTATATCCGTGTGATACTAAGAAAGTATTTAATGATTCTTCTCTTAGTAACACGTCGATAAGTCTTTCTTTACCGTCTAAATCTAAGGTTTCTACGGTTTCGTCTAGTATAAGTAGATTAATACGCGAACTTGATAATGACTGCATTAGTTTACGTATTGCTAGGAGCGTGGCTGCATTGACTCTCGCCCTTTCTCCATTACTTAGTGCTAATATAGCTACATCATTTCCGTTATCCGTAATGACTACGTTTAGTTTATCACTGGAGTTTATTTGAAAGGAAATTTGAAACCTTCCGTCACTTAGGTCTACTAAGTATTGGTTTGTCAAGTCTTCCAAATCTTTTACTAGCGATTCAATTTTATAAGCCACTAAACCATTAGTACTAAAGGTTTTAATCAATACAGATAAGATAGCCATTCTAGCAGTTTGTTCCGCTAGTTCTTCTGTATACTCCTTTAGTTCTACCCTAAACTCCTGCTCTTGCTGTGCAATGGCGCTAAGTTTTGCGTTATGTGCTACTGCATCAGCATTGTGTTTTGTGGTTTTTGTAATAGCCGTTTTTGTCTGGTTAATAATAGCTTGAAGCTCTTTAATTTTAGAGCTCAAATCTTCCGCAGACAAAGGCTCCTCAGGTATAGTAAGGTCGATAAGGTTATGGTATTTTTCCCATTCAGCCTGTACTTTGCTAGCATTTTCCCACTCTGCTTTCGCTTTTTCTATGGCAGAAATCTTTTCAGCTATGAGTGTGATTGACTCTGAGCAACCTTCTACATGATCTGTTTTTTCAGATACCATGCGTTCAATATTACTGTCATCTATATTAGACAAGCAAGTCGGGCACGTTCCGTGCAAACCGCGCATTTTCTTAACAAAATTCTGAGCTTCAGTGACTTGCCACTGTAACTTACCTAACTCTAACTTTAACGGCTCAGAGGACTCTGTTACTTTTTTAGGTATAGGGGTTAGACTTAACTTAGCCTGTAGGCTTTTATAAGTATTATTCTGTACTATACGCTTATTTTCCGTTTCGATACCTGCTAGTTTAGTAGTTAGATTAGCTACTTCAGTAATCAGGTCGTCAGGAGAGGCAGGAACTTCCAATATCTCCATTGGAGTAGTATCTACCTTACTAGACTTAGCTAACCAGCTAGTAACGTTAGATAACTTACCCTCAGTCGTAGCAATTTCTTTAGCTAAAACATCTGCATCTTTCTTAACCAACTCAGCAATTTTTGTATATTTGCCTAAGTTAAGCAGTTCAATAAGGAAGTTCTTTCTAGTAGTATCTGTTGCAGTCAGAAACTCTAAGCTAGAAGCACTGCTTTGATACACAATTTGTGTAAAAGCCTTATGATCCATACCAATAAGGTCTTCAATCAGCTTATACGTCCCTGTAGCCGTATGTGAGCTAATATCCTCTTTATCTTTATACAGCTTTACAGTCTGTGTAGTACCTCTGGTTGACTTAACAGTATAAGACTGACCATCTTTATCAAAGTCTAGCTCTATACTATATGTCTTTTCTTTTAAGTATCTGTTTAGTATATCGCCCTTCTTGATACCTTTAGAGTTTTTATTAAATAGAACTTCTTCCAGTATTAGAGCAACAGAACTTTTGCCATGACCATTCTTACCAACCAGCTGAGTTAAAGGACTGTCCGTAAAATTAATCTTGTTATTAGCACCATAACTAAAAGCATTAGCCCAGCGCAGCTCTTTTAATGTTATCATTACACTTTTTCTTTTAGCTCGGCAAACCCACCAATATGTTCACCATTAATAAATATCTGAGGTACGGACCTAGCAGAAGGGAGTCTTTCAAATAACTCTGCTTTTCTTTCTGGAGTATTCTGAATGTTATACTCTACGTATCCTAGTCGTTTACTGTGCAAGTAGTTTTTAGCGTCTCTACATCCTGCACAGTTGTTCTGTCCGTAAATTTCAATCAGTAATTCTTGTCGCATATCCAGCCAATTCCTTTAATACTTGTTCACGAGTATCTTCTGACAATTCCAAAATAAAAGTTAGATACTCATTAACTTCTTCTGATAGCGAAAGACTAGGGTCTAAAATAAGGGCTGTATCGCTAGATCTTTTAGTAACCTTTTTATCTACTAATGCGTTATCTTCTACTCCCGCTAATTCATCTAAAGTACCTTCTAAATCATACACTGTATGATGGTAGTCTGTAGCAGGAGTAGGCTCACCAACCCTTACCGTTTTTCTAATAAGTTGCGGTACGTTGAGCTTAATAAACTCATGGTTATGTGTAACGCAATCGTAGATAATAACCCCAGTATCAACGAGATTACGATGGAAGCTAGTAGTGGCGGGACTACCAGGATAAAGAATATTGTTTTGAGAATTTTCGTAACTATGGAGATCACCTGCTAGTACCGTTTTCCACCGCGATAATTTCTCTAAAGGTATTTCAGCCTTTACATGAGGAGGTATTTCACCTCTAACATGAGTTAGGAGCACGTCTCCAGTATAATCATCGGGGTTAAATGTTTTAATGTGTGTATATGGTATAATATCTACTAATCCTCCGAACATTGTCTCAGGAGCATCTACTATACGGACTAAGGGGTTAAGAGCATTTGACACCACTTTAAGGTTAGTCAAAAACGTAGTATCTTTCTTAACCGCTTCGTGATTACCAGGATATATGATTGTAGGTATCTTGCAATAAGTTAGAAACTCAAAATAAGCCTCTAACTCTTGCATAGTGGGTAGCCTATCAAATATATCCCCACCAACTACAAATACATCTGCCTGCTTCTGCAATTCTCGAAGCTGCTGATTTATCAACTTGTAACGATTTAGGGTCCAATCGATTGGTACGTTTTTTTGACCTAGTTTAATATGGTAATCAGCTGTAAATAAAATTTTCATTTAAGCCGCTTTCTTGGTTGTGCAGAATCAAAAGCAGTAAGTACGTGATAGCAACAATCTGAACTTAATTCAATAGGTATATATGAACTAAATCCTGCATAATCAAAAGTACCTTCTTTATTTTTTGCAAATACGTCTATCATTATGTCGTGTTCGCCCATATCTTTAACGTGAGGTTCATGTGCGTCTACTAGCTTCTGTAATTGCTTTATTAAATCTTTAGTAATCATAGGCAAAAAAGCCCTGCTAAGCAATATGTCTAGCAGGGCTTATACTAATTTCGTTTACAGCTCGTTTACAGCTTCTTTATCGGTATCACTGCTAGTTTCTTCGTCTCCGCCACTGGTAATTTTTTCCAGCAATGCTTTGATTTCATCAGCAGTTGGGCGAGGATACTTATCATCAATAGACTTTGCCGCATCTGCCATAGCACGCTCATCTTCTGTTAAAGGACGGGCTTTGCAACGCAAAACATTCAAGTCGTAAGATACGTTAAATGCCAAAGGACCGGTTTTTACACGTTTAAAAACAATATCCCAACCAGTATCGGGGTCAGTAGGGTCGCCAAGGTCTTCTGCTGCAGTAAGGATAGACTCAAACAGTTTCTTTTTCAAGTTAAGAGCCACAACTTTTTGATTTTTAACATCAATACAGTTAACTACATAACTCCAACTACATTTGGCGTCAGGAAAAAATGCTTGAACGTGATCCACTTCAGCATTATCGAACTTTTCTTTTTCACGGCTAAAGGCTAGGCACTCAACCGGAATATCTTTATTGTTTGAGCCTTTCAACCAGTACACATATCGAGGCAGAACACCTCCGATAAGGCGAACTACGTTTTCTCCGTCTTTATATTCAAAAGCCTCAACTTTGTTAGACTGTGCTTTGCCTTTGGTATTTTTAAAGCTAATTGCCATGTTATTCCTCGTACTTAAAGTAAATTTTGTTTTGTTTAATTTCAATCAATGGATTTGATTGTATGGAGTTAATGCTAATATCTGGAAAGAAGCTCAAGTCTAAGAATTTATATCCGTACATTTTATAGTGCATATAGTCGCGGCGTCCGGCCAATCTAATGACTTGAGCTTTCCAAATAATATCTGTAGTCTTATCCTTAAAGAACTTCTCAGGGTTTAGTAAGAAACTTGTTCCAGCTAAGTTCTTCAGAGGTTTAAATTTGCTGTTGGATTTTTTAGGTATTGTTTCTTTTTTATACCAATAATACAAAGCGATTACCATGTAAGATGGGTCACATGATGTTTTTTCCTCTAAAGTTTTGACATTGAAAAAGAGAGTGCTCATTGCTAACTTTCAAACTATATTATAGCAAATTTGACAAGTTGAAGCAAGTCAAAATTTTAGATGGTTATTACTTCCCAGCCCTTCTTTAAGTATAAAGCCAGCCTATCGTTATTTTGCTTTTTATCGGCCCAACCAGCAAACTGCATATCTATAACCTCTGGAGGCTCCTGCTTGCCGGGCATTGGTCTTTGTATACGCCCAACAATTTGCTCTAGTAAGGAGTCATTGCTCATTGGTACAGCTAAAATAACGGAACTAAGTATATTTATTGAGATACCTTCTGAAAAGATTTGCCTGCTACCAGCAACACACATTTTTTCTCTGCTGAGAAGTTGCTGTTTGGCATGGTCTCTTTCTTCTTTTGAGGATTCGCCTGTAACAAGAACGCAAGTTTCACCGACATATTCAGATACCTGTTTTAAAAATTCTACACGATCAGCAATGATTAGTACAGAGTGGCCTCTACTAATCTGAGCTAATGCTGCTGCCGCTATAAACTTTACATAATTCTGGTCATTAACTAGGTCAGTAATCTTATCAACCCATGTAGCTCCTGGTTTCAGTGTTATATTAGTTTTAACGAGTTTTACAACAGGTATTTGTGTGTCCGCCTGTGGAGGCTTATGCACATCAGTACCGAAGTAGTCTCGAAATAGTTTATGCTTACCATCTTTACGAATCATAGTACCTGACAAAGCTATACGATACCTGGCGTACAGAGCGTCAATAGTTTCTGTAAAAGTGGTTGCAGGACAGTGGTGTGCTTCATCAAGTATGACGGTTCCAAACTCTTTAGCAATATCGCCAATATACTTCTTTAGACTCTGTATATTAGATATTACTAAAAAATGATCTTCTACGTCATATTTACCACTACCAATAACTCCAACCGAGTGACCAAATAAGTTCTCGGCTTCTTCAATCCACTGGTCCCTAAGGTTGGTAGTATGGGTAATTACTAAAGTCTTTTGACCTAGCTTTTTTGCTAAGTGTAAGGCTGTAAAAGTCTTTCCCCACCCAACTAGGGCATTAATAAAGCAGGTATCATTAATTGATTCATATACCGGAACCTGGGCAGCCCTCAAAGGAAATCTAGGTTCTGGGAATGGTACAGGGTTTAATACTCTACGATCGTCTACTTCGTATCCTTCAGGTATCAAGTCTACTCTACTTTGAGGTATAGATATAATACCTTTTGCTAACATTTTATAAGTTTTGATAGTTTCTACACTTGCAACATGGTTGCCACCTATTGCCTTTGTAAACTTATATGTTAGGGTTTTTATTATTTCTTTAACCTTTGCTTCACCGGGATTACTAAGATAAATCCGGTTGCTAATAATTGCTTTAGTCACTCAAATAAGCCTCCTTGCATCCTTATGCATTTCTTCAGTAAGGCCGTATAAGAGCCTGTAGGATATACCACTTTCAGCTATAGTTGCATATCTGACGTTCTCTGGAGGTTTAAACAGTACTTTAAACCTCTGAGGCACGCCCCGTACTTCTATTATAGCACCTATACCATTAAGCGGTATAATCTTTTCAATCTTATAACTACGTAGTTTGGCGCGAGTACTTTTTTTGTATTGAAAAATCTTTCCTTGCGAGTCTATCCACCAATGTTTTAAGGAGGACAGTTTTACCAAATCTGCCAAAAAGAATACAGCGCGCTTTATGCTATAAAGTGGAGCACCCTGAGCCTTTAGGCTCAATCTTCTCCGACTTAGGGTATTGCCAGGTGCGCTGGTATCGTCTACAATGCGCACCCTGCGAGTATATTTAGCTGAATCTAAATTTACGGACTCCCTCACATAGTATACTACACCTAAGTTAGTCGAGGGTTTATCAATATTAAGACGAAATACGGGAAAGCTTATCTCCGACAGTTTCATAATAATCCTCAAATTTTCCAAAACTGTAGTCGTCGCCAATGTCCTGATCTACGCCAATAGGTGCGCCTGGAATTGAGCAGTTCCAGTCTTTCTGAGTATTGCGTTTTAGAATTTCACAATACTCAGCTACCTGATCTTCTTTTACTAGAGCCACGATAGAGTCATGTACTAGCATGAAAATCTTAGCATCAATGCCTTTTTCTTTGACTTCATTGGCTGTTCCCATAGCACCCAATAGGTTCACATCAGATGCTAGACTTTGTACTTCGGAGTTAATGCCACTGCGCACTTCGTGAGCAGCAATACCCTTATCCGAACTAAACACATTAGGAAGTCTGCGCTTTCTACCAAAAAATGAATATGTATACCCATTAGTTTCAATAAAGTCTTTGCGCGAGTCCAACCATTTCTTTAGTTTATTAAAGCGTTTAAAGTACGCTTTAATATCTTCTTGCGCTTGCTCCACAGGGTAATATTCACCTGTTGCTTTTGTAACTGTTTCCGAGACCTTCTTTGCCCCGGAACCGTATAAAATGCCGAATGAAATTGCCTTAGCAGATTGCCGCATAGCAGGGTAGAGTTTCTTAACGTCTTCAACTGCACATGGCAATGAAAAGACCATGTGTGCAATTGTTGAGTGGAAGTCTCCGCCCGACGAGAAAACTTTTTGTAAGTTAGCATCGCCAGATAGTACTGCTGCATAGTACATCTCCGCAGTTGTTAAGTCTTGTGAGACGATCTTATATCCAGTAGGTGCCTTAATACATCCTTTAATGATTGGATCGTCTCGGGGGATTTGCTGGGCATTAAATTTACCGCTACTAGACAGACGCCCAGAGGTAGTAAAAATAAGATTAAAATTAGTACGAATACATCCATCTTTATCTAGCTCAGGTAAAATCTTACTAATATACGTGTTCTGTATTTTTGATAACTGACGGAGCTTTAATAGTGCTTTTGGAAGCGGGTGTTCCTCGGAAAGCTCTTGCAGTACTTCAGCATCTGTAGAAATAGCGCCAGTACCAGTCTTTTTACCGGTAGGTGTAAGCCTTAGATAATCAAACAATATTGTACGCAGTTGAGGTACACTATTAGGATTGAATATCTTCCCCGCATCTTTTTCAAACTGCTTGATAGCATCGTAGCTGTACAGTGCTTCTTTAGCGCCCCATATCTGAGAAGTCAGATATTCGTCAGCTTTAGCCATACGATCTTTACTAATCGGAATACCTACTTCTTCCATGTCCATAAGGAATAGCGTACCAGGTATCAGCAGATTATTGTATACCCACATTAACTTATCATTTTTCTGAATGATAGGCCAGAACTTATGGAATAACTCGTAAGTTACGCCAGTATCTTTAGCAGCATAATCTGAGATTATATCAAACGGAATAAGATCATAAGTAAAATCTTCTTGTAATATCCCATGAGAAGAACAGTACGACTTTTTATACTCATCTAAAGGAGCGTCATAGTCTCCGTAATCTGTGTACTTTAGTGCAAGCTGCTTCAAGCCGTGGGAGTCGTTTTCATCAAGTGCATAGTGCATAACCATAGTGTCATGCACTCGATTACGTGGAAAGTCAATACCAAGATGATACTTAATCATCTTGAAGTCAAACTTCATGTTATGGAAAACAGTAAAGAACTCTCTAGCAATTTTCTGTAGTAGGGATATGCACAGTTCATCCAAACAATCAGTAAGAATGTAGCGCCCATGCTTAGGCTTATAGCTAAGAGATACGCCAAGAACGTAGCCGTCTCTTGGATACAGGGCAGTAGTTTCCGTGTCCCAAGCGACATAGCCTTGGGCATTTTCAAGAATTTCTCTAAGAAATTGTTTTGCTTCATTTGTACTATCAATCCCTTTGAAGTCACCTTGCGCTACTGGCTTAATTTCCCCACTATATATTTTAATAATTTTGTCTAGTGCACGCTCAAAGTCAGGACGACCCTCAGGTTTGAACGACAACATTGCGGGATTAGTAATGCACACAAACTTATCATTAATTAAGGTACCAGCCATATTAGTTACACTAGTGACCTTAGCGTACTCTTTAGCGGCTTCGGAACCTACTAGAATTACTAGATCGTATTCATCAGTATCAATTTCTAGGGTTACATCCTTTTTTAATAGCTTGGTAACTGGGACAGCACTCATGTGGAAGTGCTCAAACTCAAACGGCAAATAGTCACTATATCTAGTACGATTTGGTGCTTTATCTATCAGTGCTACTTTTTTCATTTATTTCCTTAAATACTTTATTATAGCGTATTAAGCTATTTTCGTACATACTCCGCAATAGAGCGTACATCTTCTTCACCTAGCTCTCCTGGGTCAGTACCGTCAGGCAAGCTAATAATTTCTACTACAAAACCATCCTCTTCAATTAGTGGTTTTAGCGTTTCGGCAGCTTTTTTACCGGCCTCGTCTCCATCAAACATGATGAATATGTGCGTAACCCCCTGCGCTCTAAAAGGCAGCAGTTTTTGTTTGGTATCTTTATGTAGCGTATTAGTACCAAAACAGCATATTGCATTATTGAGCCCCTTATCGTGTAAGTTCAACATATCAAATATACCCTCTACCAATACTACCGATTTTACACTCCTTGGCGCGGATGCGGGAAATAAAGGCATTACTACGCCACTAGGATAGTTTACATACCTCGGATTTCCGTCCGATAGTACATGACGTGCTACATATACTACCGTTTTTCCAGTAATATCTTTAATAGGGAAGCACAGTCGATCAACTAGCTTTTCCTCACTATTAGTGTAAAAAGCCTCGAAGCCCCTAAGAGTTTTAGAACTAATACCCCTGAAACTTTTGGTATATGGTTGTGCACCTTTTGGTAGATCAAGCCCTGTTCCGCTGCTCTTAATAACAGCCATCTTTTCTTTTAGCTTGGCAACTTTTATAGGAGTTTGATTAGTAAAAACTCCAAAATACTTAAATATATTGCCTTTAAAATGACATGCAAAGCAATGAAAAGACCCCGTCACCTTATCAATTCGCAAGCTAGGGTTTGAATCAGGGTGTTCCGGATTCAAGCACTTTATAAGGTAATCCCTGCCACTAATATTGTAGCTAAGATTCCGCTTTTGAATTAAGTCTAGTACGGGGTCTATCATTTTATGTAGTCCAAGGTAAATCTGTTGCAGGTTCTTGCGGGGCTGTAGATTCCACTACAGGCTTTTCTTTCCCGGCTTTCTTTATTTTTTCTTTAGATTCAGATGCAGGTTTGTCAATAGACTGCGGCGAGATACGTAAGGTGTCCCAGTCAATTGGGCAGGTAAACGCCATCTCTTTGCCTCCTCGAATCTTTGTGGTTTCAAAGGAAATCGCTTGAGCATCTTTGTCGTGTGCTTCCATGACGAGAGCAATGTCCGCGGCATCGAGCAAACCTTTAGCGAAACGAGCCTCGCCACTAGCGTCAATTTGATAAGGCGACACCATGACAATCTCGTACTTACGAGCCAGGTTTTTGAGCTTCTTGGAGACTTCAATCTGAGGTTTCCAATCATATTGATCTGAGCCTTCTAAAACGATTTGGTTAATATAGTCCACCACCACTACTTTTAGCTTATCTCCAAATTTGGCCTTGGCTTTACCTATGTGAAGGTCAATACTACTAATAGTCAAATCCCTGTCATCCACAATAATCATTTGATTATCTGGTTTTAAGGAATAGTTGCGTAAAAGATCGTGTTCAAACTTGTACTGGTCACGGTGACGCATAAACTCTAGCACAGTGGAGTCTGCTTCTTGAAACATCCCTGCGCGAGCTTTGACCACTTTAAGTATTTCTTCGTCTGTCAGCTTGCGCTGCTTTAGGTTCTGAAGGTTAACACCGGCTAAAATAGCTAGGTTACGCTCCATAGTCTCTTTAGCAGTCATTTCAATCGAAAAATATAGACTACTATTTCCAGACTCGTACTGACTAACAAATATATTACTAGAAGTAATCGACTTACCAGAGCCTCGTTTGCCTCCGATAAGTATTAGTTCTTGTCTAGCTACACCACCAAGAACGGCATCAAAAGTATTATTAAGGCCCAAGTATACGCGCTCTTTTTCCAAATCCTCGGCAGGCTGAAACATTAACATATCAGCCATAGTAAATACTTTTTCGCTAGAGTGGGTCTTTTCCTCTATTGTTAGAGCAATTTCTGCTAGGCTATCTTTTATTTCTGCTGTATCGTATAACGGTAATTTATCTACAAATTTATCTAATAGCTTTATTGTTTCATTCTGAGTGTATTGGTCTATTAAAGCATCCAATGCAACTTCAGCACTAACTTCTGGTACATCAGTAAGGCGGAGAGTGGCTAACGTCTTAGTCGCAGGCCCCTCCCTCAAAGTTAGTTCGAGATCCTCGAATGATGGCAAAGCACTATATTTTTCATAATGCTTATTGATCGCACTGTAAAGGGAGGTGAACGCTGAATCTAAGTACACTAACTTTAGCTTCGCCCATATATCTAGGTTCTGCTCAGTCAGGAGCTTACTTAGGACAACAGCGGATACATCCATAATTAACTTACTTTCGATTCATTATCTACTATCACTTGGTCTAATATCTCTGTTACCTTATATAGGACTTGTGAGCGTAATTTTTGTACTGAACTATGGTAGTCTCCGCCTTTGTCAAATAGCATACTTAACTGCTCATGAGTAATAAGCTGTTGAATACCGAAGTATATGTGGTCGTATGCTATTGTCGATTCAGGCATTACCTCTACCTGAACCTGCTTACCGTAATTATTAATAGCCTGCTTAACTACTTCTTCTACCGTAAATGAGTCCTGATCTACATATGTGATTTTTACTCTCATGTGTATTCCTTAAAGTGAAAAAGGCTGGGAGCCTTGTGGATTCCCAGCCTTACGGTAGTTAAAACTACTCTAATTAAGCGGCAGCTTTAGCTTCAGCTTTAGCTTTTTTATCAGCGCCTTTGTAATCGGCTACGTTGATACCGCGACGAGTCAGCAAGGTACGCAGACCGCGTTCGGTTTTATCAACAGCAGCAGCAATTTCAGCCACAGTCATAGAAGCGATTTTATCACCAAGAGCAGTCACAGGGTCAATCTGTGTACTGGCATGGCTTTCGCGCTGAGCTGGAATCTTAGCGATTTGGCCTTTACGCATCAGGCTAAGGGCTTTGCCGCGAGTGGAAGCGACGGTTTTGTTCAGTGCAGCAGCAATGTCTTCGATGAAGGCACCAGTGTCTGCCATATTAACAAACTTAACTTCTTCTGCTTCTGTATAGGTACGAGCAACTTCAATTTTCTCAGCAGGCTTGACAGAGCCAGTCAGTTCCAGGGCGAGCAGCTTACCCTGTACTTGCTTGGCAGTGAATTTACCGCCAGCAAAGTGCTCTGCGATTTCTTTGTAGGTCAGATTACCTGCATTAGCGTTAACAAAGGCTGACAGGTCTTGACCTTCTTGATCGGTGAAGGCAGGAGCTTTCTCTTTAGCCAGTGAAGCTACTTCTTTGTCCAATTGACGCAGTTTAGAAGCTACCGAGCGAACAGTGTATCCTTCACCCAATTCTTGTGCGGCACGCTCAACAGATGCAGCGCTAACGGGGGATTCGTTACCCACGATAGACATAAGAGTTGCAACAGCGGCGTCAGACCATTTTTTGTTAGCGGTTTTTTCAGTCATATTATACTTTCAGGAGGTTTTCTATATTAGAAATAATTGGAATACCGAGAGACTCGGCTTTGGAACGTTTTGTACTACCTTTGTCGCCTTCATCAACCAAATAGTCTGTTGCTTTCGTAACCGACTCTACGATTTTGTAGCCTGCATCTTCTAGAGCTTTGTATGCTTCTGCTTTGGTTTTATAAGTTATCAATTTACCTGTTATACAAACAGTTTTGCCATTTGCATTAGCTGTGGTACGCTTTTCGGATTTGAAGCTAAAAGGAAGAAATTGCCTCATTTCCGGCAAATCAGTCTCTATCCATGAGACAAGATTTGCAGTTACTTTATCACCAAGACCTGCTTGTTTACAAGTCTCGATAGTGATTTCGTCAATACTGGATACTACCGAACATATTTTAGTAGAAGCTGTGTTACCAACTAAAGGGATTGCGAAACTTGCAATTACAGTAGCCAAATCTGCCCCTTTTGCTTTATCAATTTCAGCTATAAGTTTATTAGCAGTTGTCGTGCCTACTGCGGCAACAAGTTCATCGTAATCTAAATAAAACAGCTCAGTAATATCAGCTAAGTTTAGTTTTTCAACAGTTTTTGGGCCGAAACCTTTTATGCCTAGCGTTTTTGTAAAATGCTCTAGTTTTTTGTTAAGCTGAGCACTGCACCCGTTGTTTTTACAAAACAACTGTTCACCGACCATAGTGAGAGGGTATTCGCAACAAGGACAAAATTTTGGTATTTCGATTCGCATAACTGTTTTAACGATTTATGTGTATATTATACTTGATTAGGGTGGCTTCCGCAAGTCAAAATTTTTCATGGCTTAATAGGCGGAGGTTTCGGTTTTTCGTAGGGTACGCGAATTTTGCACTTGCTAATATCGATCCTAGGGTCTTTATGTAACGGTATCGTTAAGATACACTGTGGAGGTCCAAGTATGCGACGCCCTAAAGCGGGGTGTAGGCAGGAGTACGTATTTTGCTCAAATTGAGTACAGCATACGTTATACATATTAATCTACCTTATGTGTAATGCAGGGTATGATTTCTCCGGCACGAATTACAGCTACAGTGTCTCCTATTTCGATGCCAAGTGATTCAATAAAACCTGGATTGTTAAGCGTTGCACGAGATACTAGAGCATCGCCAATATATACTGGTTCAAGAATAGCGACAGGAGTTACCTTGCCCGACTTACCTACTTGCCACTCAACATCTAGTAGTTTTGTTTCTACATGCTCTGCACGAATTTTCAAAGCATAAGCGCCCTTAGGGTGTTTAGACGTATACCCCATTTCTTCAAAAACGGAGTTCTTATTAACCCTAAAAACCATACCATCACTTGGGAAAATCTTCTCCAAGTCCAGTGCTTTGCAGGTATTAAAACCGAAAGCCTCCAGCGCAGCCATATCTTTATTATGTGTATCAGTTAGATATGGGTGGACTGCGTAAGCGTAAAAACTAAGTGCGCGTTGAGTAAATTCATCTACAGACTTTAGGTTCAGAGCACCTGCCGCGTAGTTACGAGCATTTTCAATATTGATAGGGGCTACTACTTCACCGGTTACCTGTATAAACGTTGGTACATCACCAGGGATACTACGAGGAACAATATTAGAAGCTAGAATCTTATCAGTAATATCTGTACCCTCTACACCGTCCCCACGAGTAAGAGCGCGTACTAGACTACCGTCAATATACAGCAGACTAATAGCTGCGCCGTCTAGTTTAATACTTGCGCTAACATCAGAAACGCCCTGTAGAGGACGCTTAGCCCCTTCGTCCTCGTAGTATTTTTGCAGACTGTACATCTGCTTGTAGTGCTTACCCTTAGCAGAATCAACCGGAGCACCTACGGCACTATACCCAATACTATTAGCAAGAGAGTCAAATTGCTCATCACTAATAATAGGCTTACCTGCGTAGTAGGCTTGCGAAGCAATATCTAAGTATTGCTTAATTTTATAGCTCATTAAAAATCCCCTTCGTGAAACCTAAATTTTCCAATATCGCAAGCATAGCCACTAACTGTACCGCGTGCATAAGTAAATACGTTTAAAGAACCGCCTAGCTCTTTACATTTAGTTTCAGCAGCCTGTACTTCTGAATAAGACTTCGTGCATCCAGTTAAAGCCAAAACTGTAAGAATAAGAATAATTTGTTTCATAGCCTATATTATACAGTTTTTGCGGTTTAGGGTCAAGACGGAAATCCTAAGCTCTTTTTTACTAATCTAAGACTGGATTCAAAGTCCGTATGATGAATACCTATAGCACCATCTACGGTCCTCCAGTCTTCGATGTTTCGTAACGAGTCATCTATTAGAATATTGCCAGGAGCAGCGTAAATCTTCTTATACCTCCAGTTAGGTACGCAATTAACTACCAAATCACTAAATAAAAATCTATGTACCCAGTGAGTCTTGTCATATGCAGCAGTCTTTAAGTGTCCTGTAGGTAGAGGAAGTGCAGTTAAAATTTGTACTTCCGTACCAGCGTAGTGAGCACAAGTTTCCAGCTCTTTAAAGTAGTCTTCTAGTACAGCATGTGGTACGGTAGGTGATAACTTTCTAAAGAACCCTTCTACTTCAGAAGCCTTTTTCCAAAAAGCTACTGGATTATCCTGATAACCTATACCAGTTATTCCAGTAGCCTTTTTAATACCTTCCTCAAAGTTAACACATACCCCATCTAAATCGAGGTAAATTGTCATACAGTTTGTTCAATGATACTATTTCTAATTTCTGAGATTGATACTGGGTATGCAGTCATTTCCCCGTTGTAGTATATGGATTCCAGCCAGCCGCCTTTTTCTTGTTCAATGCTCACATTATCCATAAGCAACATTGTACCGTCCTCACACGAAGGAACAACTGCCAGCAACCCCTTTGCGGATTTTTTAGTACCAGAGTCTGTGATAGGGTCTTTGAAAATAGCCTCAAATTCTTCACTACCTTTACGACGGATGGCAGTAGCCTTCATTGCAAAACCCATTGTATCGCGAGTCGAGTACTGGTACGTATAACTACCTACGCCAAATACGATGTTGTCAGCAGCAAAACCAACCTCTTTCAGACGAGTAAGAATCGCCAGTTCGCGAATCGGAGTAATAGAGTCTCCGTAAATAAGACCCACACGCTGATTCAAAGTCCGATAACCCTGTTCGTTAGTGGTACTACCAAAAACCTCTTCGAGCATAGCTACAGCACCATACACCTCAGCACGGCTAAGTTCTTTACCCAGATTCAACTCCGTCGGGTAGCCATAAAAATCATAGCTAATTTCTACTTCGTGATACTTATTGGTATTTTTATCAAAAACGGCCTCAATGTTAGAAATGTCTGCATCCCATGCAGCAGGTACGTTTTCAATATCAGTCCACTTATACCCTGTAATAATCTTTACCGGGTCCCCACTATCGGGGCGAAATACAACTTTAGCAAGGCCAAGTGAGTCTGGAGTACGTGCCAGAATCTCATCTTTCAACTGTACAGCCAGATTGGTAATTACGTTCCAGAAATCCCAAGTGTCAGACACAATAGAGACTACACCACTAGGATAAGTCTTGAGCAGGCGACGAAAAGTCTCAAGCTCAGATTCTTTACCTCCCGCACACATAACACTGTGTTCAGTTGCGGGGACAGAGCCGCCTACAAAAGTTTGCTTACCACCGTAGAATTGGTTAACATAAGCTACAGCAGGCAGATTATCAGTGCCCAAAGACGAACACAAGTGTCCAAAACCAGTCTTAGCAGCATCGCGGATATTAGACATACCACGAACTGAGAAGTCGTGAATTTGCCAATCCGCGAACTCTTTGTTAGCTCCAGTCTTTTCTACAAAAGCGTTAAGAATATTACGGTACACATGTGCTGTAGTAGCTGCGGTAGGCGCTTTCCACAATTCTGCGCTAAGCCAGGTTTCGATGAAATTAGGCAACCACGCAAATTTAGGGTCAGTGTTACATACTGTGAGCACAGGTACGCCAATAGGTACTAAAGTACCCTCAGGCAATGCTTTGATAGCCAAGGGCAAGTATCCCAAAGCATGGAGATCACGCAAGCGATCGCCATTAAAGCCATTAGGTCCTGCAAACGGAGCAGCAAATTGTACAAAGTCGTCAACTACGCTAATATCTTTATCAAAGAATGTTTTTTGCCATACTTCGTGGAATTCTTGAATAAAGGCAGTGTGCCCAACCCATACGATATAATTGGGTTTATAGGCCTCTGGTACATTAAACAACTTGTTTGAGCGAGGAGTGAAGTTAGAGTATACTACTTCAACATCAGCAGGGTATTGGTCAGCGTGACCCAGTTTGTAAGAGTCACAAGATTCAAGTGCGGTTTGTGCGAACATAGTTGCGTGTAATAATATTTGAATAAAATTGCTCCAGCTCGGCTTTACCATTACTGAAGATACCGTGTGTTACTGAAAGGATCAGGTCTCCGGTGTAACCGGCCGCCCGCAGTGCTTTTGCCAATTCGATAAACGTTCGCCCACCATCGCAAATATCATCTACTACAATTAGATTTTTATATTTATTGTAATCAATTGCCGGTACATTAGTAGCAGTAATTTTTCCTGTAGCCAAGTCACGCGACTTAGTAGCTTCAATTACTGGCAGACTCATTTCCTTAGCGAGCTTAAATATTTTCTTGGACGCTCCTGCATCTGGAGATACTAAGGCAGTAGGCTGCTCCGTAAGATACCACAAGGATTCATGATGAATAACATGTTGTGAAATATTCCGGTATACTCCAGCAGGGAACATTCCAGCTAAAACGTCACTATGCGCGTCCCAAGTAACTATGTGAGTAAATCCACACAATTTTATAATATCAGCGTACACCTGAAGTCCAAAGCATTCACCCTCAGTCATTATACGATCTTGACGAGCCGCCGGAAAGTAAGGTATTTCTAGAAATAGAGTAGCACTTGGACGCTTGTTACGAATAGCGTTTGCTATCAACAGTAAATCAATAATACTGTCTGAGCCGTCAAAATCGAAACGTACATTAACTGCATCACACCCAATTCGCTTAGCTTCAATAATGCAGCTACGCTCACCTCCGGGGAAGGAAAATACCTTATGAGGTATAACCTCGCCATTATTCTTTGTCAAAGTAATCACGGTGTTTCTCTTTATTAAATTTAATGTAATCTTCAGGAACCCATTTAATTGTATAATTATCTGCCGTATTTAAATATACAATCTCATAACCAAAACTACCTGTATATTTATGCACATAGCTAGGATTTATTTTCTTAAGGGCAATTTCCAAGTAAGGGTCAGCAGCATCTTTCTCTGCAATAAATTTGCGCTTTCTAAGCACTACACAATCTTCGTAGTAACTGCCTGCGAACGAGGTATGTAAGTATTTTGCTTTTTTCATTCTTATATTATACACTTTTTACGCTTTAGGGTCAAGCCGAATTTTTCAACTGTTCGTAGTACTTAGTTATAATGGCTTCACCTTCACCTTTTGAGCAAATATCTAGCAGACCATCCAGCATACTATAGATGTTTTCTAGGCTGGCCGGGATAGATACACCCTCTCTAGAAGGTATCCACTCTCCCTCGTATGAGAGAAAGTATTTCCTTAATTGTATATAAGTGACTTCCTTGAAGTCGTTGACTACTAGGCGAACTTGAAAACCCTTCTCTAGGTTCTCCTCTATCAGTTTCTCGTATTGAATATTTGAGTCCATATGTAATCTTAGGCATAGACCAAAGGTTAATCGGCCCAAACTTAATATCAGGCCAGGAAATCTTTGACATAATAATTATTGGGTCTGGTTGGCGCAGGCATTGTATTTATACGTGCCAAAACCGGAATAGCTTGTGCTATTCCGGTCGTATTATTTACTAATCATTAGGCCGTTAAAATTGGCAGGTACGATAATAGTGTTTACTTTACCGTTAGCAATACCTTCGGCGATCTTCATATTTGCCTGTGCTTGCAGGTACGCAATAGACTGAGAACTGTTAGACGCTAGAGCTTGCATACGCTTTGCTTCAGCTTCTGCGATCTTAATTTCGTTCTCTTTTGTTTTCAACTCATTCTGGCTGCGCACAAACTCAGTAGCTGAGTTCAGAATGTCTTTGTTAGGGGCTACATTACGAACCTGTACAACGGTCAGTTGCAAAGCGCTTTCCAGTTTTTCTTCTTTAAGTTGATCGGTTACAAGGTCACGAATTTCTTGCTCAATTTTATCACGATTGTCTGCCACTTCCAGCGACTTGTACTTACGCACAACTTTATATGAAGCATTATTAACAATCGTTCCCATGTAAGAGTGCATTAGCAAAATATCACCATCTGGTTCTGTAGTGTGAAAGCTCTTACTCTTAGTTGAGTAAAGTTCAGCAACCGAGCTAGGGTTGATACCGTAAACAATGCTAAGGTCAAAGTCCGCAAGAGCTGTATTCTCTGAGGTCATCGGAGCTTTATTCTCTAGATTTACAACAATGTCCTTAGTTGGAAACGTCATAACATCTCCAATCATGGTCTGGTTCCAAGTACCGGGCATTAGCTCGTTACCCTCGATCTGTTTACTAGCGTTAATTCGGATACCTACAGTACCTGTTTCAATACGCGAGCAGCAACTACCAATACCAGAGAAAGAATAAACAGTTTAATAAATTTCATGATTTAGAATAGAAAAACAATTAAGGAGAGAATACCAGCTGCTACAGTGCCTACTAGTAGTGTCAGAAAAATGTATTTGTAATATTTGGACTCTAAAATGTAGCAGGTTCTACACACCGCAAACACTAGCCAAGATACTAGCAGAAAGGACAGGATTATCTTTAACATACACTCGGGTATTTAATGTTACCTGTTTTGATTTGTTCGGAAAGAAAATCTAAAAAAGCACGCATACGTGCTTCACCTTCTTTATGAAATTTGCGCTTTTTGTATAAAAAATGGCTCATTGCTTTATTATCGTGGCGTTTCATATTTTAACTCCTAATGTTCTCAGATGTTCGAGGGAGGCCAACTCATAAGCAGGCTGATATGCGGACTGAGAATGTTTCTCACCTTGTAACCATACTCGATAAATCCAGCCGCCATGCCTGGAATCTTTTTGCTCCGCGTCTATACGCGCCGTCGTATCGTAACGCGCGCTATATACGATTTCACCTAAGGTGAAGCGATCTCGAATTGCGGCATCCGGTATCAATTGAGGGTCGAAGTAACTGTGTCCTGGAACCCTAATAGGCGCCCCATTATCTTCTAAGATTTTCTTAACAAAGCTAGGGCTACGGTAAAGAGCTTTAGATATAGCATCAATAGGCTCGCCAGAGAGGTATTCTTGAACTGCATATACTAGCTCGTCCTTCTCTACAGGCTTGCCACGCTTTTCAGCTCGACGCTGCTTTTCTTTAGCCTTGCGCTCTTTGAAGGCTGTGATGATTGTGCCTAGGCGAGTCGTATTGTAAGACATGCCAAGCAACTCGCAAGCCAGCTTTTTAGTAATTGGCTGCTTACCTTCTTCGGTAGGTTCTAGCAATTCAATGACTCGCTCAATATTAGTGTCAGTCATCTTTTCTTCTTCTAAAGCATTGACTTTACGAGTTGCCATGTTATTCCTTAGTATCCTGGTGTTCTTATTTGTATAGGGCTGCTACAGACTGGACAATAAATTCCTGTAAATGTATCAAAATCACCTAAGTAGTCTGGATTTGTCTTAACAAGTTGAATATCTGTAAATTCGTATTCTAGGCTAGACCTACAATGTTTGCAAGTACATTTATACTTAGTTGTACCCAATACTTTAACTGTCATACCTATTCCTTAATAAGTAAAGCGGCACTAGGCCGCCTTTAGTTAAGCGTTAAGGACGCTCAGGAAGTATACAGCGGCTTTACCAGTCAACTTGGACAGAATATCCTCGTCTACTGGGGCACCCTTTTCTTCAATTGCAGCTTTCAGGTCAGCGATTGAAGATTCTTTAGATACACGTTTAGTACCTTCGCCATCTGTTTTCTTAGCAGTGGTCTTACCGCTTGCAGCACCTTCTGGTTTCTTAACATATACGCCCGCCTGGATAAGTACCATACGTACACCATTGGCAGACATTTCAATGTCGTCAGCAATTTCTTTAATAATCTCTAGGCTATTGTCAGGAGTGGGGTCTCCTGCCAGGTAGCGCGATTTAACTTCTTCTTTCAGTTCGGGGGTCCATTGGCTCATTTTTATTCCTTAAAAGTATTCAGTTTCAACGTTGGTCATTTGTGACGGAGTAAACCGTCGGTAACTATGCGACAAACCATATTTATTCAACAGTTCGAGCATTTCAGCTTTTTGGCGATTGAGTGTTTGAGCGTACTCAACAGAAAAAGCCCCAAAGTCAGACGGTTGCATTTCTGTAATATCGTAGCCTTCTAGGAAGTTAGAAGGGGCAGATACCTCTACTACTTCGCGACTCGATGTTTCGCCATTAGCTTTAGTGTACTCAAAAAATTGAACTTTCATGGTATTTCTCGATTTGTTAAGTATATATTATATAGCGATTGACTTCTCAAATCAAGACAGGGTTTCTTGATGTGTAATTTTGCTAGTGGCTTCCAGTGTTTTAGCGAAAAGATCTGTAGGTAGCAACAACACTAACATCATTACAGGAAATATGAGCATTGCTATAATGATATAAACTAGCCCTGAAAGGGCCGGATTTAGGGTTAGTTCGTTCTTAATACCTAAGTCCCGCGCCTCGGTGATACACGGGTACCAAATAGTATACCAAGAAGCAAGCCCTGTAGCGATAGCTAAAACTAGGCAGATGTATACAGGGCTCATTAGTTAGTACCTTTTTTCCATGCGCGAGCTGACAAGGAAAAATCTACTTTACCATCAGGAATGTTTGCGTACTTTGAATCGTATTTTGCAGACTTACCTGCAGTAGCTAACGCTTCTTGAGCGACTTTCTCGTTGCTACTGAATACTGCATGAGGACATGAGCCTGCAAATTCTTTAATTAGTTGAGCTACTCGCTTCTGACTTGCCTTCCACATAGTATTAGTGGGAGTGCGTCGACGGTAGCGAGCATCAGCAATGGCTAAAGGGATTTGAGCGTTATTAGGCTGCTCTTTTAGAGCTCGCTCCAATTTTTTCTTACGATTAGTTACACAGCGGTTACTAGACTTGTAAGAAGCGTAATATGCGGTTTTTGATTTGCTAGTGCTATTAGCCATGAACTTCCTTTTTAATATAGATCAACTCGCCTTCCTCTTTGAGGAAGAGAGCGTTGTTATTCGCAAGATATTTTAGAGTTTCTACTACGTCCCCGTACCTAGAAACTGTCATTCCGGCTTTTTGCAGTAGACCGGATATTGTAGTAATATCGGCCACAGTTAGGGGCCGTTCTACTTCAGGCATCAAAGCCACAATTTCGTGGAACGGATTATACATATTAGGCTACAGTTAATTTAGGGTTGAGTACATTGGCCTCAAGAGCTGTCAGGTTTTCTAGCGCATTAGATGTTTGTTTAATATCAGTAAGGACTGCAACCAAACTTGTAATAGCTTCAATAGTGATAGGCACTTCCCTTCCTACTGTATCTTTAATTACCAATTCGTCGGTACATCCTGGATTGGAACCGTATTCTACACAGAACTCATAGGCAGTACCTCCATAAACATAAGGCGAACTGACTTCTTCTTGCATATCTTCGTCGAGCGGGGCAATGTAGTATTTCATATTAATATTCTCCAAAAATTCGTTTAATTTCGTACACAGGGTGTGGCATAAAATCGACAGAGTTATCTCTAGCATAGATAGGTAGTCGTAGCGAGTGCCCTTTTGCAAGTCTAGCAACGGCGAGTTCTGTGCCAAGTACTCGTGAATATTGATCTTCATATGAGCAGTATGAGGCAGCTACATCTGCATAAATTCCCTTATGTCTACCAGTTTTATAATCAATTTTAGTAGGTTTGTAAGCTACTGTAATACCCCCACGAGGATCGTATTTGTCAAAAAGGTGTACGACCCTTACGTGATTTACTTTAATATAGTCTTTAGTGTACTGGGTTTGTTTCATGTTATTGCTCTAATTTCTTCTAGGGAAATAGGTGTGTAGTCGTTCAATTGCTCCATACATACACAAATGTATCTTTTATCTATATGCCCTGCAGCTGTTTTTACTCTGTTGTAGTGAAGGTGTCCGTGTACGTTAACCCCCCATCTACTAAGACTTTCTTCGTGAAGAGGTATGTGACTAAGAACTAACCCATCAAACTGATGTACTGCTCTAATATCCTTAAAATACTGTAGGTAATGCTCCGCCTTTCCTAGATCGTGATTCCCCTTTATAAGTATTTTTTCTCCGTTCATTCTTCCTATAATTTCTAGTGACTTTAGGTTTTTGCCCATAGTAACATCCCCTAGGAAGTATACCTTATCACTGGGCATCACTACCCTATTATGCTGCATAACCATATATTCATTCATATGGTTAACATCACTAAATGATCGCAAAGGGCTACCGTCTTCTTTTCTGAATGTTAGTATATTAGAATGGTGGAAATGGTGATCTGATGCAAAAAATATATTAGGCATATGTCTCCCAGTTAATTACTGAGTTATTTCCATAAAGCAGCTTGCCATCGTGCTTTTTAGGGTTATAAATCTCCCAGTGTCCGTTAATCGCCTCTTGGCCCCATAAATCTTCCTCGTATTCTTCAAGGGTTTCGTAGTCGTCTTCATTACCTGCTGCATAGATACCAAAAGACTCAGCATACTCTACAGCACGTTCCCAAGCAAAATCTGATAAAGTATCTTCGGTTAAACTTGAGGGTACAATCCACCCTTCAGCTGTATCAGTACCAACACCACAAGACAGCAAAAGAACAATGCGCTTGGTTTCCATAAACAAAAATCCCCTTAATCAATGTATAAATTATACAACGATTAAGGGGATTTATCAAGTTAATATTTTTGAAACAAGGTTATACGTTGCTCAAGAATACCTGCATAAACCATCATGGTGTAGTACTGCTGCTTTAGCAGATGTTGGTTAGGTTTATCTAAAGTATTAAACGCGCTAGAAGCTAGAAAGCCATATAGCGTTGCGGCTTTATCTGTTAATGCACTATGTTCTTCTATTACGCGTTCTTGCCAGGCTTCCATTAGAAAGACACCCTGGTAGGCTGTGCTTCTACAAACTCACCACCGCTAATACGCAAATACACAAAAGCTTTATTTACGTTAAGTTTAGAAAGTCTAGCACACTCTGTACGAGCACTCTCAGCGGTTGAATGAATTACAGGGTTAGGGGCAATTGAAAAGCCTTCTTTACCGAAAGAGGCAATAACGAAGGTGCCTGCGGCAAATTGCAACGATTTAGGGTCGGTGATTTTTTCGTGCTTCATGTTATGTCCGTTAGCTATGTCAGTAAATTGAGTTTTTGGATTGTACTGGTAAGTGTACCTGTAATTGTAAGGTTTTTGTAGAATACTCATAATAGTGTCTATGGTGCGGGCTAAGAGAATCGAACTCTTGACACCTGGTTGGAAGCCAGGAGTTTTACCATTAAACTAAGCACGCTAAAAAGGTACGTCATCGAAAAAGTCTCTGCGAGAAGCGTATTGTGATTCTACCATATATGGCACTACTTCTTCTTCGTAATGCCTTGCTTCTTCTGCAAATCCGGCGTATTTCTGTACTAAAGCAATAGTTTCTTTGGAAAAATGCACGAATTTTTCTTTTTCTAGCCAGATTAAATAATCGTAGTGGTCTGGAGCCACGTCACATATGCGGCAGTCTTTGAACTTTCCTAGTGGAAGTTGGTCGGTTGGCGCCAATGATGGGGATTTAATGGAGGTAAATAATTTTGCCATATATAAGCACACTGTCGTTCCCTTTTCGGTGCTAGAATACTAAGATTACGAAACTCCTCGTATTCAGGCAGGGCTATGAACCCAGCTCGTCGCCCTAGTCAGGCAGTATGCTTATATATGGAAATATAGAGGCTGGTTAGGTATCCTCTATATTTATCCATTTCTTGGCGGAACAGGTGAGACTCGAACTCACACACCCTTTTCAGAGCCTACGGTTTTCAAGACCGTTGCCGCTAGTCCAGCTCGGCTAACTGTTCCGTTTTTTAATCTTCTTCGGCTTCTGCTTCCGCGTTTGCCTTAGCCCTGGCAGCGGCCATTTTTCGGCAACGCTCTAGTACTTCAGCAGAAGTCATCCACATATCTTTATTATCTAGCAGATGATCTACTTCTTCATCAGTAAGAAAATCTTTATAGATGTGCCGCAAAAAATCTGTAGACCACTTACGTTCAAACACCGCTTGATCGTAAATCTCTGCGCCTTTTCCAATAATACCGCCGCTGTAATTGTGTACCATGAACAGGCTGTGCGGAGTAATCTCAAACTCCATTCCACACAGAAATACCATAGTAGCAGCACTCATGCAAGAGCCTTCAATACTGCAAACAACATGCGCGTCAGTCTCTCCTAGAACTCGCATGAACTGAATTGCTGTATCTGCGTCACCGCCTCGGCTGTTGATGTAAATTTTTACTGTATCATTAGGGCCAGCATTACGAATGATATTAAACCATTCTACGTAGTCTTCAGGGGCAGTAATAGCTCCTGACAGATAAAACTCGTAGTAGTTACCTGAAACTTTACGATAACCATTTTTAATGCTAGAGCCTACACTCACATCGTCTTCGTCAATATCCATGTACTACTTTCTTACAGTTATAAGGCATCTTCGACCAGGAACAACCCTAATCCTAAGGCTTCTGCCATTGCCTAGTTGACACACAACCATAGGTTAACGCCCTGGGTCGTCAACCCAGGCAAAGTCTGACTCAGCGCTAATCTATGGTGCCGGATGTGTGAATCGAACACACGATCGCCCGTTTACAAGACGGGAGCATTACCACTCTGCTAATCCGGCTAAAAAAAAATGGAATCGGACAGTGGATTTTAACCACTCTTGGAAGGGTTGCAGCCAACCGCCTAGACACTCGGCCAGTCCGATATAAAACTGGTTCCAGGTTACTCCGCGTCCTGGGTGGCTTAATCGGCGAGGGCCACAGGTGGGTTGAGATCACAGCTATCCAGCTGACCGTTCTTTTTCAACTAGTATGGTGTAACGGCATCACACATCTGGCACCTCATGATGGAATCGAACCACCATCCCAACGTTCGTAGCGTTGTATTCTGTCCGTTGAACTAACGAGGTAAAAAACCACTTTGGGGTGACCACTGAGAATCGAACTCAGACAAAGAGAATCACAATCTCTGATGCTAACCGTTACATCATGGCCACACCAAAGTAGTTTTGGCAGAGGGTATTGGACTCGAACCACTATCTCAACGTTCGTAGCGTCGTATTTTCTCTGTCGAACTAACGAGACAGACTATATTTTAATCTCTACTATCCAACTCTAGTATTATTGAATTAACGACAAAATCGTCGCCCAATCGGTGGTATAAAGCATGATGGTTAGGACATAAGTACACTAAATTATTTAGCTGATTGTTCAGTCTATCTTCGTCTATATGATGAACGTCTAAAACTTCTGAAAAATCACATGCGCAACATTTAATAGGTTTACCTATTGAAGCGTAATAGTTAGCTAAAATCGTTGTATAAGTGGATATGCCTGTCTTTTTATTTTTTGTACCCTGCTTGTACGAAAAATATTTATTAGCGCAAGAATGTGAACAGGTTTCTTTTTCTTCGGATTTTTTACACGTAAAGCTGTTTCCACATTGGGGACATATTTTAGTTAAAATTACGCTTGGCGGCATCCCGTTGGCAGTAAAATGATCTATAGATATGCTTTTTTGATATAAAAAATCTTTTAATGCTTTAGTATTTCTACCGTGTGATGAGTAGCCTACATGCTTTAATACTTCACTTAAACTTAAGCTTGCAGATACTATACCCGTTAGGTTCCCTGTAGCAAATTCTTTTTCTAGTGTTTCAATAAAAATTTTTGACACAATTTTCTCCTTAATATAGATCTATTATATATCAAAAAGGATTCATTGTCCAATCAAAAATTTTTGTCCTACCAAAATATTTAACAGTATAAGTGCTAACCGTTACACTATCCCGCAACAATAAAATAATGACTAAGAAAAAATAGTTTCAGAAATTGGCCAGTGCATCCAGCGGCCTTCCGGGAATCGAACCCAGATCATTTTCATTCGCAATAAAAGAAGTAACTGAAACAAACGCTATAGCCATACTAAAATATTTAAGAAATACTTTAGTATGGCTCCACAGGCTGGGATCGAACCAACGACCAATTGATTAACAGTCAACTGCACTACCTC
>JACCDQ011231354.1_pt1 | contig 26166 bp, 24 predicted proteins | sample 7446031 | NCBI WGS metagenome assembly JACCDQ01 (sample SAMN15323442, study PRJNA562643) | freshwater metagenome | isolation source: river surface water | place: USA:Blue River Watershed | collected 2017-08-17 | reverse complement strand
CAAATTTGGCTGGCAACATTGGTCGCAATATTTTTTGGCCAGTACCAAACGTCGACAGTGCGCTGGTCTACTTTGCGAAACGAGATACACCTCTCGGCGACGAAGCACTCCGCCTAAAAACTTTCGAAGTGATTGATGGGGCTTTTTCTCAGCGCCGCAAGACTTTGCGCCAAGCTCTGGCAGATTGGGCGGGAAGTCCTGCCCAAGCCGAAGTAATTTTGGTGCGCGCAGGAATCGATCCGAGCAAGCGCGGAGAACAACTCGATGTGCATGACTTCGTGAAGATTGCGAACTGCAAATGAGTGCTCTAGCCAAAAACACTCACAAAGTCCAGTACAGCTTCGTGAAGCACTTGGCTTGTGCCGAGGGTCCATTGCAATTGATTCTCGCCGATGTAGATCGTTGGCCTGGCAATTTAAGTCCGCGTCTAATGAGCAACACCGAGCACGAAATGGTGGTCGCTTTTCGCGACAACTCGCGAGCGCGCCTTCGAATTACAAAAATCGCCGGCGGAGTTAACCGCATTGCGATTGAGCACGAGGCTTCGCCTGAGACTTCCACCGGCGTGGACTATGAAATTTTCTGGTTCGAACTTTTCGAATCTCTAAATGCTCGACTTATGCCTGAACAAATTGCTGTGGCAACCGCGCCGGGCAAGGTAAACCTCTTCTTCCAGGTCGGACCGCTCAAGGACGACGGCTATCACGATGTGGCGTCGCTGTATTTGGCTGTCGACCTCACCGAGACCGTGGTCGGTCAGGTGTCTACCGAGTATTCGGTAAAGGTTTCCGGTTCGCTCGACGACTTTGCGCTACTTGCTGTGCCAAAGGACGAGAACAATCTGGTGGTCAAGGTGGCCAAGCAAATCAAGGCACTCAGCCCCATGCCCGAGGCACTCAAGCTCCATATAGGTATCGACAAGCACGTGCCGGTGGCTGGTGGCATGGGTGGCGGCTCCGCCGATGCCGCGGCTGCTCTGCTAGTCAGCAACGCGCTATTCCGTGCCGAACTCGGCACTGAGCAACTGCACGAAATTGCAGCCGGACTTGGCGCCGACGTGCCTTTTGCACTTACCGGCGGAGTAGCAATCGGTACCGGTAACGGCGATCGACTCACCGCAGTTGAATATGTGAAGCCAATTCACTTGGTCATCATCGGTGACCAGGGCGGACTATCCACTCCGATGGTTTATCAACGACTCGACGCACTGCGTGCAGCCCGAGGCGAAGACCCAAAGCAAATTGCTGAGCCGCGCGTGAACCATGAATTGGTGCGTGCACTGCAGTCCGGCAACGTTTACGAAATTGCCGAACACTTGCACAACGACCTCGAAGAGGCGACGCTTTCGCTTCGACCAGATTTGGAAAATCGCATGATCGCGGCTCGTCAACTCGGTGCACTCAAGGTAATGGTTAGCGGGAGCGGACCGACGATTCTCGCATTCTGCGGAAGCGAAGCAGCCGCAAAGGAAATTGCTGAGAAACTCGTAAAACTTGACTACCAAGCGCAGGCGGTTTCTGGACCGGCTATCGGTGCGGAGCTAATCGACTAATGGCCCACCTTCTCGGCGCAGAAAACATTTCACTCGAATTTCCGACCAAAGAAGTTTTCAAAAACCTAACCATCGGAGTTAACGAAGGCGATCGCATCGGCATCGTCGGACGCAACGGTGATGGTAAATCAACTTTGATGAAGTTGCTATCGCGCCGCATGCAACCAGACAGCGGACGTGTAACTCACCGCAGCGATTTGCGTATCGGAATTCTTGATCAGGCCGACGTGCTCGATCACTCGATGACAATCGGTGAGGCGGTCGTCGGGGATACTCCTGAGCACGTCTGGGCCGGTAATCCAAAGGTTCGCGACGTAATCGGTGGACTGCTCAACGATCTCGACTGGGCCAAGCCAATCGGCCAACTCTCCGGAGGTCAGCGCAGGAGAGTGGCTCTAGCCGCACTGCTTGCCAAGGACTGGGACATCGTCATGCTGGACGAACCGACCAACCACCTTGACATCGAGGGAGTCGCCTGGCTGGCCGAGCACCTCAATCAGCGCTGGCCGGCAAGTCAGGGCGGTCTGCTAGTTGTCACCCACGACCGCTGGTTCCTGGACGCCATCTGTACTCTCACCTGGGAAGTTCACGACGGCATCATCGATCCATTTGAGGGTGGCTACGCCGCATACATCCTGCAGCGCGCCGAGCGCGACAGAAGCGCCGCCGCCAGTGAGGCTCGCCGTCAAAACCTACTCCGCAAGGAATTAGCCTGGCTTCGCCGCGGTGCTCCAGCTCGCACCAGTAAACCGAAGTTCCGCATCGATGCAGCCAATGAGCTAATCGAAGGCGAACCGGATCCGCGCAACAAACTCGAATTACAAAAACTGGCCACCGCCCGCCTCGGCAAAGATGTAATTGATGTCGAAGACCTGAGCTATTCAATCGAAGAGAAGATTCTTCTTAATGACATCACTTGGCGAATCGGCCCAGGAGATCGAGTAGGGCTCGTCGGAGTAAACGGTGCCGGTAAGACGACTCTGCTTAGGCTTGTCGAAGGATTGCTAAAACCAAACGCCGGTCGCGTGAAACTCGGTAAGACCGTGAAGATCGCAACCCTCTCGCAAGAGGTCAAAGAATTACAGGAATTTTATGGCGAGCGAATTTTCCAGTTGCTCGCTCGCGAAAAAACCACATTCGTGACCGCCGGCGGAAAAGAATTTTCACCCTCGCAGTTGATAGAGCAACTCGGTTTCGATTCCGCCCAACTTCAGACCCCGATCGAAGATCTCAGTGGCGGGCAAAAGCGCAGACTTCAGTTCATGCGTTTGCTCATGGGTGAACCAAACGTGCTTATTCTCGATGAGCCGACCAACGATCTAGATACCGACATGCTTGCCGCGATGGAAGACCTGCTCGACTCCTGGCCGGGCACCCTGATTGTGGTTACTCACGACCGCTACCTGCTAGAGCGCGTGACCGACATGCAATACGCACTGCTCGGTGATGGCCACCTTCGTCACCTGCCAGGTGGCGTCGATGAATACCTCAAGCTCCGCAAGCTCTCCCTGCAACCAAAGGCAGCCGAAGCAAAATCCGTCACCAACGAAATGTCGGGAGCAGAGAAGCGCGACCTAGAGAAAAACTTGAGCCGCATCGAACGCGCTCTTGAAAAACTATCCTCGGATGAAACCGATCTTCACGCTCAGATGGCCGCTCACGATCAAGCGGATTACGAGGGGCTTGCCAAGCTCGCTGCCAAGCAGCAGGAGCTCAACGAAAGGCGCGAAAACCTCGAGCTGGAGTGGCTCGAAACCACTGAAAGGCTGTCATAGCCGGCCTCATCTGGCAGACTTAGAGGGCAGGTCAACCTGCACTGCCCTATGGTGTAATGGCAACACTCCGCTCTTTGGATGCGGCATTCTAGGTTCGAGTCCTAGTGGGGCAGCTCAAGGCAATGGCAGCGAAAGGGCGACATGGCAGAACAGCATCTCGCGGTTGTAGTCCTAGCCGCCGGCGAAGGCACCCGCATGCGTTCCCGTAAGCCAAAGGTCATGCACGAACTGGCCGGTATGCCACTGCTCGGGCACGCTCTCGTGACAGCTTCTCAGCTCGGTGCAAGCCACGTGGTTCCGGTTATCCGCCACCAAAAAGATTTGCTCACCGAATACATCACTGCTTTCTTCCCTAGTGCAACTATCGCCGAGCAAGACGACGTGCCTGGCACCGGACGTGCAGTCGAATGCGCAATCGAAAAACTTCCAGCCGACTTCGAAGGCGCAATCGTCGTGACCAGTGGCGATGTGCCACTTCTCGATGTGCCAACACTTGAGAACTTGATCGACGCCCACCTCGAGACCGGAGCGGCAGCGACTCTTCTGACCGCAATCCTCGATGACCCGAGTGGCTATGGGCGAATCATTCGCAACAACGCCGGAGCGTTCCTCGAAATCATCGAAGACCGCGATGCCACAGCGGCACAAAAAGAAATCAACGAAGTAAACGCTGGCGTTTACGTTTTTGATGCAAAGCAACTTCGCGAGGCACTTGCGAAAATTGGCACACACAACGCGCAGGGTGAGAAGTACCTCACCGACGTCGCAGAAGTTTTGATCAAAGGCAAGCAAAAAGTTCAGGCGCTTGCCGTCACCGACAATTGGTTGGTCGCGGGTATCAACGATCGTCGTCAACTTGCAGACGTCGCGCTCGAACTCAACCTACGAATTTGCGAAGCCTGGCAGCTTGCCGGTGTGACCATCCTCGACCCAGCATCAACCTGGATTGATGTCACGGTTCAGCTAGGCGAAGATGTCACGCTCTTGCCTGGCACCTATTTGAAGGGCTTCACCACAATCGGTATCGGCTCGACCATCGGCCCAGAGGTCACCATGAACGACACTGAAGTTGGCGCGGACGCAAGCATCATCAAGTCGCACGTCACCGGTTCAAAGATCGGCGACGGAGCTAGCGTCGGCCCGTTTGCATACCTTCGACCTGGCACCGACCTCGGCGCAGACGGCAAGATCGGCACCTTCGTGGAGACCAAGAACGCCAAGATTGGCCCCGGCAGCAAGGTGCCGCACCTTTCCTATGTGGGCGATGCAGAGATCGGCGAGCAGAGCAACATCGGTGCCGGTACGATTTTCGCTAACTACGACGGAGTCAATAAGCACCGCAGCACAGTCGGATCGCACGTGCGCACCGGCTCGTCAAACGTCTTCGTCGCACCAATTACGATTGGTGATGGAGCCTACACAGCAGCTGGCACCGTGGTTCGCAGAGATGTCGAACCGGGTGCTCTGGCGCTGAACGTGGCACCACAAAAGAACTTGGCAGACTGGGTCTTACAAAAGCGCCCGGGAAGCAAAGCAGCAGACGCAGCCCAAAAAGGTAAAAACTAGAGAGAGCGGTAATCCACTTGGATATCACAACCAGCAATTCAAAACGACTGGTAATTGTAAGTGGCCGCGCGCACATGGCACTCGCCGAAGAAGTTGCGCAACTTCTCAACACCAAACTTCTCCCAACCACCGCATACGATTTCGCAAACGGCGAGACCTTCGTTCGCTATGAAGAATCTGTTCGCGGTGTCGACGCATTCGTTATTCAGTCACACTCGAGCGGCATTAACAACTGGGTAATGGAACAACTACTCATGGTCGACGCAATGAAGCGCGCGAGCGCGAAGCGCATCACCGTGGTTGCACCATTCTTCCCATACGCTCGTCAGGACAAGAAACACAAGGGTCGCGAGCCAATTTCTGCTCGACTTATGACAGACCTATTCAAGGTCGCCGGTGCAAACCGACTAATGTCAGTGGATCTTCACACTCCGCAGATTCAGGGATTCTTCGATGGACCGGTTGATCACCTTTGGGCACTTCCTACTCTCGCCGACTACGTAGCGAGCAAGTACGAAGCCGACAATTTGACTGTCGTTTCGCCAGACTCAGGCCGCGTTCGCGTTGCCGACATCTGGGCCGAGCGTCTAGGAACACCTCTTGCCATCATTCACAAGCGACGCGATCCAGATCGTCCTAACCAGGTCGAGGCTCACGAACTCGTAGGTGATGTAAAGGGTCGTGTTTGTCTTCTAGTCGACGACATGATCGACACCGGTGGCACCATCGTGGCAGCTGCCAAGGCTCTCAAGGACAACGGCGCAAGCAAGGTCATCGTTGCAGCAACCCACGCGGTCTTCTCGCCACCAGCGGTTGAGCGCCTATCTAGCGGCGTCGTCGACGAGGTAGTAGTCACCAACACCTTGCCGATCACCAAGGACAAGGACTTCGCTCAGCTAACCGTGCTCTCTATTGCACCGCTAATCGCGGCGGCTATCAGCGCTGTATTCGGCGACGACTCGGTCAATAAGCTGTTCCCTGGTCACGCCTAGAACTTGCCAGGGCTAAGAGCCCAAAGCTAGACTGTCCTTACACAACGGCGAGGGTCGAAAGACCGTAATCGACGGGGCAACAAGTCCAGTTTCTTCTGGCATGAGTCCTTAATCGCCTATACGAAAGGACCAAAATGACTGATCAAATTCACATGAAGGCCGAAGTTCGCACTTCATTCGGCAAGGGCGCAGCCCGCAAGTTCCGTGCAGCAGGACGCACTCCAGCTGTGATCTACGGACACGGTGGCGAGCCAGTACACATCACTCTTCCAGCTCACGAGATTGCACTTGTGCTTCGTCACAAGAACGCACTTCTTCAGCTAGACATCGAAGGCAAGAACAACACCGTTCTAGTAAAGAGTGCATCGAAGGATGCAGTTACTCAGATTATCGAGCACATCGACCTTATGAGCATCGTTCTTGGTGAGCGCGTTCACGTGGAGGTTCCTGTGCACATCGTTGGTGAAGCAATGGGTGGACACACCATCGACCTAGAGCACAAGACTGTGAAGCTTGCAGTTGACGCAACCGCAATTCCTGAATTCGTTGAGGTTCACTTCAACAAGGAAGGCGCTGGTTTCCACGTGCTTGCAAAGGACATCAAGGTTCCTGCAGGTGCAGTTCTAGAGCTAGCTCCAGAAGTACTAATCGCTTCTGTAATCGTTAACGCTGCAGAGCACTCAGCAGAACTTGCTGCAGCTGCAGAAGCACCAAAGGCTTAGTCAATAAATTTGTCTAACCAAACTTGGCTTGTGATCGGGCTCGGTAACCCCGGGCCCGATTACGCCAACAACCGTCACAACGTCGGACAGATGGTCCTAGATGTTCTGGCTAATCGCATTTCTGCGAATTTCAAATCACATAAGAGCAACGCAAACGTTGCCGAAGGCCGCATTTCATTGGGTGGCCCAAAGGTCATTCTCGCCAAGCCGGCCAGTTACATGAACACCTCTGGCGGACCAACCAGTTCGCTAATGAAGTTCTATGACATCGACATCAACCACGTCATAGTGGTTCACGACGAACTCGACATCGACGCCGGTGCAGTCAAAATCAAGCAGGGCGGCGGTCATGCCGGCCACAACGGTCTGCGCGACATCATCTCCGCAGCAGGCTCGAACGAATTCGTGCGTGTCCGCGTGGGGATTGGTCGCCCGCCAGGACGTCAGGACGCCGCCGACTTCGTCCTAAAAGACTTCTCATCAACCGAGCGCAAGGATCTTCCGCTCCTGCTCGAACTCTCGGCAGACGCCGTTGAAGCAATCGTCAGCAAAGGCCCGCTCGACGCCATGAACAGCGTCAACGCTAAATAACTCAGGTTCACTTCCGCACTCCCGGAACGTAGACTTACCCCCATGAGCACGACAAACTCTGAGGCCCTCGCGCGCCTTGCCGTGCTCAATGGCGCGGCAATCAAAGAATTGGTCGCACTCACCGCAGATGGATACCCATTCGCCAATCTCCAAAAAAAGCTCAACGAATCCCGTGCCGACATCATTGCTCCAATCGGAGCACACCCGGTAATCGTCAAGATTTTGGCCGATCTGCGCGCAGAGAAGAAACTCTCCAGAACCCAACTCATCGTGGTAGCCACCGGCCGTGAAGCCGAGGAAACCGCGCAAACCCTGCGCACACTCGACCCACAAGCCGAAGTCCTCGAGTTTCTAAGCTGGGAAACCCTGCCGCACGAGCGCCTCAGCCCAAACCCTGAGACCGTGGGCAAGCGCCTGAAGACACTTCATCGCCTCAACGAACTTCAAGCGGCCGAGCCGGACCACGACGTGTTCGTGATCACATCTATCCGAGCCGCACTTCAGCCGGTGGTCGCCGGCCTTGCCAGCCACCCGCCGCTAACCCTGACCAAGGGCAAGGACTATTTCCTACCTGAGCTCAGTCTCAAACTTGTGGAGCACGCCTATACCCGTGTCGACATGGTCACCAAGCGCGGCGAGTTTGCTGTGCGTGGTGGCATCGTCGATATCTTTGCAACTACTGAAGAGCACGCAGTGCGACTCGAGTTTTTTGGTGACGAATTAGAAGAGCTTCGTCCGTTCTCGGTGACGGATCAGCGCTCACTTGATTTTCACATCGACGAATTACAGATTTACGCAGCCCGAGAAATCATCATCACCCCGAGCGTGGCAAACAAGGCACGTCAGATGATGCACGAGTTCCCAAACCTCAGCACCATGTTGCAAAAGATCGCAGAGGGAATGCCGGTCGATGGCATGGAGTCACTCGCACCGGTGCTCGTCGACAAACTTGTCCCATTCACCGACTACCTACCGAGCAAGACTCTCGTCACGCTGCTCAGCCCAGAGAAATCCAAAGCTCGTGCAGCCAACCTTGTCGAGACAAACGAAGAATTCCTGCACGCCGCCTGGGATGCCGCCATCGAAGGCGCAAAGGCACCAATTGATTTATCCGAGGGTGGTTTCCAAGATCTCACAACCTTCACCAGCAACCTCGAAGGCAAACAACTTTTTACTGTCAGTCAGTTCGGCTCCGATGATGAAACACTCATCAACCTCGAACTCCTCGAGATTCCGAACTTCCTCGGCCTCGACACCACACCGCTCGAGTGGCTGCAAGACCAAGCCAAGAACAACCAGCAAATATTCATCACTGCAGAAGGCCACGGCACCCAGGAACGCATCAACGAAAACCTGCAATTGGTTAACCTCAAAGCCACCGCGATCCAAGCCACACTCAAGAAGGGTTTCGCTGCTCCGCAGAGCAACCTAATTGTCATCACCGAGAACGAGTTCTACGGCCGTCACAGCAACAGTTACCAAGCGCCGCAGCAACGCAAGCTCGCCGCCAAACGCGGCCAGGCCGTTGACCCGCTTACTCTGAAAGCCGGCGACTATGTGGTGCACGAAATCCACGGCATCGGCCGCTTCAAAGAACTAGTCACGAGGGAAACTCTCAGCAAGAACCAGCGCGAATACCTGCTCATCGAATATGCGCCGAGCAAGCGCGGCAACCCCGGCGACACCCTGTATGTGCCAACCGATCAGCTCGACTACCTCACCCGTTATGTGGGTGGGGAAGCGCCAGTCCTCAGCAAGATGGGCGGCACCGACTGGACCAAAACCAAGTCAAACGCCCGAAAGGCCGTGCGCAAGATCGCCATCGACCTGGTCAAGCTCTACTCGGCTCGAATGAAATCGCGCGGTCACGCATTCGGCCCAGACACCCCGTGGCAGAAGGAACTCGAAGAGGCGTTCGCCTATGTCGAGACCCCTGACCAGCTGACCACTATCGAGGAGGTCAAGAAGGACATGGAGTCCGAGGTTCCCATGGACCGACTCCTCGCCGGCGACGTCGGTTATGGCAAAACTGAAATCGCAGTACGCGCGGCATTCAAAGCAATCCAGGACGGCAAGCAAGTTGCCATGCTCGTGCCGACCACACTGCTGGTTCGTCAGCACACCGACACCTTTGAAGCTCGCTTTGCTGGCTTCCCTGTCACGGTCAGAAGCCTAAGTCGTTTCCAAACCGCAAAAGAAGTCAAAGAAACCATCGAGGGCCTTAAGACCGGAGCTGTCGATCTTGTCATCGGCACACATCGCCTTCTAAGCAAGTCAGTCCAGTTTCGAAATCTCGGCCTCATCATCGTCGACGAAGAGCAACGATTCGGTGTCGAACACAAAGAGCAACTCAAAGCAATCAAAACCAACGTCGACGTGCTCAGCATGTCTGCAACACCAATCCCACGAACTCTCGAAATGGCAATCACCGGCATTCGCGAAATGTCCACACTCGCAACTCCTCCAGAGGAACGCCACCCAATCCTCACCTACATCGGCGGCTACTCAGAAAAGCAAGTTGCCGCTGCAATCCGCCGTGAACTAATCCGCGAGGGTCAGGTTTTCTTCGTGCACAATCGCGTGCAAACGATCGACCACACCGCAAACGAATTACAAAAACTCGTGCCAGAAGCACGCATCGCAGTTGCCCACGGTCAGATGAACGAAGCTCAACTCGAGCAGGTCGTTGTCGATTTCTGGCAAAAGAAATTCGACGTGCTGATCTCCACCACGATCATCGAAACCGGCATCGACATTCCAAACGCAAACACATTGATTGTCGACCGCGCCGAAAACTTCGGCCTCAGTCAGCTCCACCAAATCAGAGGGCGAGTAGGTCGCTCACGCGAACGCGCATACGCCTACTTCTTCTATGACCCAAGCAAGCCACTCACCGAAACCGCCCACGATCGACTCGCCACCATCGCCACCAACAACGAACTGGGCGCCGGCATGCAGGTAGCCCTAAAAGACCTCGAAATTCGCGGTGCCGGCAACCTGCTCGGGGGAGAGCAATCTGGCCACATCGCTGGAGTCGGCTTCGACCTCTACCTCCGCATGATTGGTGAAGCAGTAGCCGAGTTCAAGGGCCAGAAGATCGAAGCCCCTGCCGAACTCAAACTCGAACTTCCGGTCGACGCCCACATACCGACCACCTATGTCGACTCCGAACGCCTCCGCCTCGAGGCCTATCACAAGCTCTCCGCCACGTCAGGTGAAACCAAAACCCGCGACGACCTCAACAAGATTCTCGAAGAACTCGAAGACCGCTTCGGCACCGCCCCGCAGTCGGTCAAGAATCTCATCGAGGTCACAGCACTGCGCCAGCAAGCCAACCGCCTCGGTATCAAAGAGCTCACAATGCTTGGCGTGCAAACCAAAATAAACCCGGTCGAACTCACCCCTGAGCAACAGGTCAAACTCAGTCACACCATCCCTGGGCTCAAATACATGCAGACCTCAAAGACCGTCATCATGCCAACTCCGATTGACCTCAAAGACCAGGACGTCATCGACCACACCTGGGCACTGCTCGCAAAGATATTCGAAAAGCAAAACAACGATTAACCTTGACGCATGACGTCAAAGCTCGATCAACTCATAGAAACTGCTCACACCCTTCGCAACCCAGGTGGTTGCCCATGGGATGCTGAGCAAACTCACCAGAGCCTCACCAAGTACCTTCTCGAAGAAACTTATGAGCTCCTCGACGCCATCGAAACCAACAACCGCGACGAGATCATCGAAGAGCTCGGAGACGTTCTCTACCAGGTCATCTTCCACACCGATCTAGCCCAGGCCGGGTCACTCGGCCAACCGTTCGACATTCAAGATGTGGCCGAAGTTGCCATGAACAAAATGAAGTCACGCCACCCACACGTCTTTGGCACACCAGAAGAACTCGAAAAATTCAAAGCCGAAACTGGCGACGACGTAATGCTCAACTGGGACAACCACAAAGCCAAAGAGAAACCTCATCGCACCTCGGTGCTCGACGGCATTCCGCAGGGCCTCCCAGCGCTAGCCCTCGCCGACAAGGTCCTCGGCAAAGCCGAAAAGGCCGGCTTCATCGACACCACCGAAGAACACCCAATCAAGATTTCAGATGAAGAGGACTTGGGTCGACTTCTCCTCGCAATCGTCAAGTCCGCTCGCGCCCAAGGCTTCGAACCAGAACGAGCTCTGCGCGAAGCCACCCGCGAACTCCAGGTCGAGATCCGCGCGGTCGAACTGAACGACGACAACGATGCCGGTGTCGTCGGTTCCTTCTAGTCTTAATACTCAACCTGAGGGGGATTGAAAGTGCGTAACAACAACATCGGCTGCTTTGGAATACTTGCGCTTTTGGTTGTCATAGGTGCAATTTCACAGTTCGTTCAATCAGCTGCCGGCGCGATTATCACACTTGTAATAGTCGCCCTCATAGTGGTCGCAATAGTCCAGGGCGTGAAACACAAAAAGGCCACTGAGAAGGCGGCGCTCTTGAGTATCGCCGATCGACTCGAAGCAATGTCTAAAGACCTAAAACCAATCGAAGCTAATGGCGGTCTCGCCCTAAAGGCTGGTGAGGCGGTCTATTTCGAAAGCCAACCGGTTGGCCTAATCGAATACCGCAGCAGCGGGTCGACATATTCAGGAATGAACCAAAGTGTTAGCGTGCCAATTGTGAAAGGTGTCCGCTATAGCGTGGGTTCATCGCAGGGCAGCATCACCCGCAACCCGGAACAGCTCACCCAAATTGACACCGGCAAAGCAATCTTCACCAACAAACGAATCATCTTCGTCGGCCCAAACAATACTCGCGAATGGGATCTCAGCAAACTTGTCGACATGACCGCAGGTCCAAACGGTCAAACCATCTCAATCTCGGTTAGCAACCGCCAAAAGACCTCGGGCCTATCTTCAATCGGCAGAGAAAACATCACGCCCGGCTTCTATGCGTCCATCATCCAGCAGCTCCATAGTGAAGGTCTGGTAGCTGCGAAGAAAAATGCTAAGGAAATCGCTGACGGTATTCGTCAGGTCTTCATTGACGAAGAAACTGAAAAATCGCAAAACAAGAGCGCCTCATAGTCTTGGTGAATGCCTCTACTCATAGACTTGAGGCATGGCCAAAGACATCAACCCACCTAGAGGTATGCGCGACTTCTTGCCAGTGGAGAAGGCCAAGCGCGAGCGAGTTCTAGGGGTTATTCGAGACACATATAGAGGTCACGGGTACCAGGAGATTGAGACTCCGGCGCTAGAGGATTTGGGTCGACTGACTTCTGGTCAGGGTGGCGACAACGAGAAACTTGCCTATCGAGTCATGAAGCGTGGGGAAGAACTAGAGCGTGCTCTGGGTTCTTCGGACACAGATGCTTTGGCTGATCTGGGCTTGCGTTTCGACCTGACCGTTCCATTGACTCGCTACTACGCCACTAACTTTTCAAAACTGCCTCGTGTTTTCAAGGCGATTCAGACCGGGCCGGTTTGGCGAGCGGAGCGTCCGCAGAAGGGCCGTTACCGTCAGTTCGTTCAGTGTGACATTGACATCATCGGCGATGACTCCGAGCTGGCCGAGATTGATCTTTTGGTTTCGTCTTTGGATGCGTTGAAGGCTGTTGGTATTACCGACGCAACCATTCGAGTGAATCACCGAGTTTTGCTTGCGGAGCTTTTGGATGGACTTGGAGTTCCTGAGGCTGGTCGCGGCAAGGCGATGATCATCATCGACAAGCTCGACAAGATTTTTGCCGAGGGTGTTGTGGCTGAGCTTTCAGAGGTTTTCGGTACTCAGGTTGGTTCCGCATTTGCAGGTTGGGTTTCAACTCTGCAGGCCGGTTCAGTTCCGGATTCGTTAGCGTCTCTCTTTGCTGCGGTTTCGGTGCGACACCCGGGCAAGCTAGTTTTTGATCCGACTCTGGTTCGTGGCATGGGTTATTACACGGGCACCATCTTTGAGATTTCGCACCCGGCATCTGGTTCGTCGATTGGTGGCGGTGGTCGCTATGACGGAATGGTTGGTCGTTGGACCGGTAATGATGTGCCTGCGGTTGGTATTTCGCTAGGTTTCGAGCGCGTGGTTGATTTGGTGGCAATCGAACCTTCTGCAGGCGGCGTGGTTTTGGTGCTTGAGGATGGTTCGGCCGAAGTTGTGGCTAACGCATTGCGTGTGCAGGCTGATTTGATTGCCTTGGGTCACGCGGTTCGCTTGGAGCAGCGCCCGAAGAAGCTGAATCTGCTGCTGGAGTCGATGGTGGAGCAGGGCTTCACCCAATGGGCATCTGTTGACGCCGAGACTGCCGCTCCGGCTTTGAAGGCTTTGGCCTAGCCTCCCCGCTAAACTTAGGGGGAATACAACGGCGTTTTTGGCCCGATTTGGGCATTTCTTTACATCTCTATCTGAGGAGCATTTGTGTCAATTATTGAGGCCGTAGGCGCTCGCGAAATTTTGGATTCACGCGGAAACCCAACCATTGAGGTTGAGGTTCTTCTAGACGACGACTCATTCGGTCGCGCGGCAGTGCCGTCAGGTGCTTCGACTGGTGCTTTCGAGGCACACGAGGCTCGCGATGGCGACAAGTCACGTTACCTAGGCAAGGGTGTCTTGGGCGCTGTGAAGGCAGTAATCGAAGAGATCGACGAGGCTCTTGTTGACTTCGATGCACTAGACCAGCGCTTGGTTGATGCTGCACTTATTTCTTTGGATGGTACCGACACCAAGTCACGTCTTGGTGCAAACGCAATCTTGGGTGTTTCACTTGCAAACGCTCGTGCAGCAGCTGAGGCTACTGGCTTGCCACTATTCCGTTACCTAGGTGGCCCAAACGCACACACTCTTCCAGTTCCTTTGATGAACATAATCAACGGTGGTGCTCACGCAGACACCGGTGTTGACATCCAGGAATTCATGATCGTTCCAATCGGCGCATCGACTTTCTCAGAGGCACTTCGTTCAGGTGCTGAGGTTTACCACTCACTAAAGGCACTTCTTCACAAGAAGGGTCTTTCGACCGGCCTTGGTGACGAGGGTGGTTTCGCTCCTGAGCTTCCAACCAACCGTGCCGCACTTGAGTTGATTTCAGAGGCTATCGGGGCTGCTGGTTACAAGTTGGGTACTGACTTTGCACTTGCACTCGACGTTGCAGCTACCGAGTTCTACGACGAGAAGACTGGCAAGTACTCATTCGAAGGCAAGCAGCTTTCAACCGACGAAATGATTGCTTACTACGACGGTCTAGTCGCTGACTTCCCACTTGTTTCAATCGAAGACCCACTAGCCGAAGACGACTGGGCTGGCTGGACTCAGATCACCGCACACCTGGGTGAGAAGGTTCAGTTGGTTGGAGACGACCTATACGTAACCAACCCGAAGCGTCTGCAGAAGGGTATTGACCTTGCTGCCGGTAACGCAATCCTCGTGAAGGTAAACCAGATCGGAACTTTGACCGAGACTATGGACGCCGTTGCTTTGGCTCAGCGTCACGGCATGAAGGCCATCATCTCTCACCGTTCAGGTGAGACCGAGGACACCTTCATTGCTGACTTGGCTGTGGCTACAGACGCCGGCCAGATCAAGACTGGTGCTCCAGCTCGTTCAGAGCGTGTGGCTAAGTACAACCAGCTACTTCGCATTGAAGAAGAACTGGCCGATGCTGCGTACTACCCAGGTGCAGCTGCGTTCCCACGTTTCAAGAAGTAAGTCTTTCTAATGGCACGTCGCCCGGTTAGGTCTGCAGCTAAGCCTGCGCCTAAGCGGGCGTCGCGCGTTAAGGCTCCTGCACGTGGCGGAGCAAATGTGAAAGCTGGTTTGGCTGATACCCGAGAGTGGTTGTCTTCAATCGACTGGAACGCCCGCACCGCGACAGTTTTGATCATGATTGTGCTTGGTGTTTTCACTTTGGCACCTGCAGTGCAGAACTGGTTTACCTACCAGCAGAAGATCGCAGACATGCGCACTCAGGTGCAGCAGACCAAAGACGCACTTGCGCAAATGAAAACAGATTTGAAGCGCTGGGACGATCCGGTCTATGTGCGCACTCAGGCTCGTCAGCGTTTGTATTACGTATTACCGGGTGAGATTTCTTACCTCGTTATGGACGCCGGTTCGGTAGACACCTCAGACACTTCTGGCACAGTCGGAGCAATGCTCGCAGACAAGCGCAACAACCTTGAGATTTCAAAATCAATCACATCTACCAAAGACAACTGGGTAGATGAAATCGTTGGCTCGGTAGTTCGCGCTGGCATTGAACAACCGAGTGCTGATGCCACTAAGTAACGCGACAGAACTCGACTGGAAGGTTGTGGCTGCGCAGCTGGGGAGACCCGCGCGCGACATCGTGGCGATTGCCGCTCGTTGCGTCTGCGGTAACCCGACCGTGGTTCAGACCGCGCCGCGTTTGGCACATGGCGAGCCTTTCCCGACCGTGTATTACCTAACTCACCCAGGGGCTACCGCTGCGCTTTCTGCGCTGGAGGCTGCCGGGGTAATGGCCGATCTGCAGGATCGATTGGCCGTGGATGAAGGGTTGGCCGCGGCCTACCTGGCCGCTCATCAGGCGTATATCGCCGATCGTGATCGCGTGGCCGAACAATTGAATCTTGAGCCAGTATCCGAAATCGCTGGTATTTCGGCCGGGGGTATGCCAACTCGTGTGAAGTGCTTGCATGCGTTGGCTGGGCATTCGCTCGCCGCCGGTCCGGGAGTCAATCCGATTGGCGATATTGCGCTCGAATTATGCAGTTGGTCGCCGACCGTCTGCCGCTGTAACCCCGAATGGAAAGTAAACTAGACGAATGCCTACTCCAAAAATCCTTATCGTCGGCGGCGGTTACGCCGGTTTCTACACTGCCAAGAAGCTAGAAAAGCACTTGCGCGAGGGCGAAGCCGAGGTCACCATGGTTGACCCGCTTCCATACATGACTTACCAGCCATTCCTTCCTGAGGTTGCAGCTGGCTCAATCGAAGAGCGCCACGCGGTGGTCTCACACCGTCGTCACCTCAAGAAGACCAACGTCGTTCTTGGAAAGGTAACCAACGTTAACCACGCCAAGAAGACTGCGACCATTGCGGTTGAGGGCGCTCCAGACATTCAGTTCAAGTACGACCACATCGTGGTTACTGCCGGTGCAGTTTCACGTACCTTCCCAATCCCAGGTGTCGCAGACGTTTGCATCGGTTTGAAGAACATCGAAGAAGCAGTTGAAGTACGTAACCGTATCTTCGCAAACTTCGACAAGGCAGCAAACCTCCCAGCAGGCGCTGCTCGTTCACGTCTTTTGACTTTCGTAGTTGTCGGTGGTGGATTCGCAGGTATCGAAGCATTCGCTGAGATGCGTTCACTCGCTTCTTACCTAGTAAAGAAGTACGACAACATTTCATTCGACGAAGTTAAGTTCCACCTAATCGAGGCTATGGGTCGCATCATGCCTGAGGTTTCGCTAGAGACTTCACAGTGGGTGCTTGCCAACCTCGACTCACGTTCAGCCAAGGTTCACTTGAACACTCAGCTTCAGGCTGCAGTTGGCGGCAACGTAGAGCTATCGACTGGCGAGAAGTTCTCATCTGACTGCATCGTTTGGACTGCCGGTGTAATGGCGAACCCAGTGGTTCGTGCAACCGACCTCCCACTAGACGACCGCGGACGCATCACCGCTCACCCTTCACTTCGCGTGATCAACGGCGACAAGATCGTCGAAGGTGCATGGACCGCCGGTGACGTATCTGCAGTTCCTGACCTTTCAGGTGGTGGCGTGGGTGGCTTCTGCGTGCCAAACGCTCAGCACGCAGTTCGTCAGGCTAAGTTGCTGGCTCCGAACCTAGTTGCGACTCTTCGCGGCCAGGGCGTAAAGGACTACTTCCACAAGAACCTAGGTGCAGTTGCCGGTCTCGGTATCGGACACGGTGTCTACCAGTGGCGCAACCTTGCAATCAAGGGCTTCCCAGCCTGGGTTATGCACCGCGGATACCACGGCCTAGCCATCCCAATGTGGGAGCGCAAGCTACGCGTATTCACCGGCTGGGCATGGAACTGGATCGTCAAGCGCGACCTCGTTTCGATCATGGCCGTAAAGACTCCTCGCCTTGCTTTCGAGACTTTTGCATCACGCCCAGCTGCAGCTCCTGCTGCAACTAAGGCGCCAGCGGCAAAGAAAGCTCCTGCGAAGGCAGCGGCAAAGCCTGCAGCTAAAAAGGCAGCACCTGTTACAAAGAAGCCAACAACAAAGGCCTTACCTAAGAAGAAGTAATCAGCTTTACCTTCAAAAGGCGCTGATTCGAAAGAGTCAGCGCCTTTTGCCCCTTTATCCCAATGGCAGAGGAAGACGACTTAAAATCGTTTCAGTGTCGGTTCGAGTCCGACAAGGGGCACAAGCAAAGAGACAAGTCGTTCGTGCAAGTCTCAATCACCGCGTCGAATCACAGATTCGCCGCGCTGTGATTTCGCTGTGAGCATTCGCCAAAGTCTTTGTGAACTCGGTTTGCGGCTTTAGTCTTTAGGTATGGACACAACCTACATCTACGTAATCACCGGCATCGCTCTAGTTGTCGGCCTCTACTTCTGGTCAACCTACAACGGCTTGGTTCGTTTGAACGTTCGCGTCGACGAGGCCTGGAGCGACATCACTGTTCAGCTAAAGCGTCGCGCCGATTTGATTCCTAACCTGGTTGAAGCCGTAAAGGGTTATGCCAAGCACGAAAAGGAAGTCTTTGAAAACGTGACTGCGGCTCGCGCTGCCACCGTTTCTCCAGAGAACCTAAGCTCACCAGCGCACGCTGCGGTAGCTGAAGGGGAGTTCCACTCAGCTTTGAAGAGTCTGTTCGCTGTGGCAGAGTCTTACCCTCAGCTTCAGGCAAACGACGGCTTCTTGAACTTGCAGAAGGAATTGTCTGACACTGAAGACAAGATCATGGCTGCTCGTCGCTTCTACAACGGTGGAGTGCGCGACTTGAACATCAAGATCAAGCAGTTCCCAGCGACTTTGTTTGTTCGTGGACTTGGTTTCAAGGAGCGCGAGTTCTTTGAGGTTGCCGACGCAGCAGCCATCGCGGATGCGCCAAACATCAAGTTTTAGTCGCTAATTCGGGGATAAATGTATTCAGCAATAACTGCTAACAAGCGCAACACCTTCATCATTGTTGGGTTGTTCGTTTTACTTTTGAGCGGACTGTCTTACTGGTGGGGTTCAGTTTCCGGCAATGGATCTTCGGCTTGGCTAATCATCGGCTTCATTCTGGTTTACTCTCTGATTCAATATTTCTTCGCCTCCGCCTTTGCGGTGGCGGCGGCTGGTGCGGTGCAGATTGAGAAGTCGGATAACCCACGTCTTTGGCGAATCGTCGAGAATCTATCGATTGCTCAGGGTATGCCAATGCCTAAGGTCTATGTGATTGACGACCCGGCTCCGAATGCGTTTGCTACCGGCCGTGACCCTAAGCACGCTGTTGTTGCCGCGACAACCGGATTGCTTGCCATCATGGATGACCAGGAGCTCGAAGGTGTAATGGCGCACGAGCTTGGCCACGTGAAGAACTACGACATTCGTGTTTCTACGATCGTTTTCGGTTTGGTTTCTGCGGTTGGCCTGTTGGCTGACTTTGCCATTCGATTGGCATTCTTCTCCAACTGGAACCGCGATTCTCGTGACAGCAATGCCGGTGCTATGCAGTTGGCTTTCTGGGCGATTGGAATCGTCGCTTCGATCGTGGCTTGGCTCATCGGTCCGCTGGTTACCGCTGCGGTTTCACGTCAGCGCGAGTTTCTGGCAGATGCTACCTCGGCCGAAATCACTCGCTATCCGGAGGGCTTGGCTCGAGCCTTGCAGAAGCTGGCCGAGTATGGCCGTCCGATGCGTCGCGCGTCGAAGTCGATGGCGCACATGTATATCGCTGATCCGATCAAGCCTGGCTTGGTGGAGCGCATGTTTTCTACCCACCCACCGATTCCAGATCGCATTGCGCGATTGAAGAAAATCGGCGGCGGTTTTTAGCCGAGGGTTTTGGAAAGGGCAGCCGAAAGGTTGCCCTTTTTCTTTAGCTCGATCTCCTTGCAGTTCTGCCACTTGGCGGTTTGGGCCAGGTGTTTAGCTAGGTCGAGGCTGAGAGCGGTGGGGTCGATGTTTGGTTCGTGCCAGGCCGACTGGATAAGCAGGGTCTTGCTCTGGCGGTCGTTCTTGAGGTCGATGCGACCGGCAATCTGTCCGTTCCAGAGGATTGGCAGGGTGTAGTAACCGAAGATGCGCTTTGGTTCGGGTGTGTAAATCTCTATGCGGTAGTGAAAATCCCAGAGTCGCTCTGCGCGAGGGCGGAACCAGACTAGTGGGTCGAATGGGCTTAGTAGCGTGGTGCGGTTTGCCTTCTCTTTTGGAACTTTTGTTTCGGGAAGTATGAAAGCTTTCTCTTTCCAGCCCTCAACTTCGGCGACTTCTAGTTTCTTGTCTTCGACAAGTTCGTGAAGTAGTTTCTTCGCCAGTGGACCATTCATGCGGAAGTAATCGGCTAGGTCGCCTGCGGTTCCAACGCCGTGAGCCTTGGCAGCCTTCAACAGAAGTTGTTTGCGAGAAGCAATCGGATCTGTACTTTTGTTGCGAATCTTCGCGGGCAGCACTTGCTCTGGAAGTGCGTAGAGGCGATTGAAGCCTTCGCGACCGCCGCTGACAACTTCGCCATACATAAACATGTATTCGAGTGCGCGCTTTACATCGCTCCAGCCCCACCATGTGCCTTTGCGCTCGGCACGTTCGTGTTCGAAGTCTCCGCCGGCTAATGGACCGCGGGTGCGAATTTCATTCTTGATCCAATCCAAGAACTGTCGGTTTTCGGCGGCCCACTTTTCGTAGCGGACTCTGCTGCCGCGTTGATTGTGTTCCATGCGATAACCGAAGAGCGGGTAGTGCTCGGTGCGAATAAACGAAGCCTCGTGCGCCCAGTATTCGAGCAGGGTTGGATTTTTACCACCGTGCAGGTTATCGAGTTCGGTTTTGTCATATGCACCAAGGCGCGAATACAGCGGCATGTAGTGGGCGCGCTCGAAGACGTTGACGCTGTCGATCTGAAGTACACCCAGGATGTCAATGGTTTCGAGTACTGAGTTTGGCTTGGTGGCTTTGGTAAGTCCCTGACCAGCGAGGGCAAGTAATCTGGCCTGCTCCAGAGTAAGTTGCTCGGTCATCTGGCCTCATCTCAAACTAAACTCTTACATTATGACTAAAACTCAGGTGCCTACCCTCGCAGACTTCGAGCTCGCGCTCGCGAACGTTCGCCAGGTGGCAATTGAGACTCCAGTCTTGCACTCTAACTACCTTTCCCAGCTGGTCGGTAAGCCGGTCGAGCTGAAGTGCGAAAACCTTCAGCGTACGGGTGCTTACAAGCTTCGTGGCGCCTACAACCGCATGAGCAAGCTAACCCCGGCCGAGCGCAAGAAGGGCGTCGTAGCGGCCTCAGCCGGCAACCACGCTCAGGGCGTGGCTTTGGCAGCTGCCAGATTGGGAATCAAGGCGACAATTTTCATGCCGGTGGGCGCATCTTTGCCAAAGTTCCAGGCCACTCAGAACTACGGCGCCGAAGTGGTTTTGTCTGGTGCGGTCTTCCAGGAGACCTTGAAGGCGGCTCAGGAATATTCAGAGAAGAAGGGCGCGATCTTCATTCCGCCTTTCGATCACCTTGATGTAGTTACCGGTCAGGGCACAGTTGGCATTGAAATCATGGATCAGGTGCCGGATGTGCAGACCATTATCGTGGCAATCGGCGGTGGCGGTTTAGCGGCCGGTGTTGCCGTTGCGGCAAAACTTTGGGCAGCCGAGCAGGGTCGCAAGATTCAAGTAATCGGTGTGCAGGCAGAAAACGCATCACCTTATGTTGCCTCGATGAAGCAAGGCAAAATCATCGAGCAGGTCACTAAGCCGACCATCGCAGATGGTATCGCTGTGGCTAAGCCTGGCAAGATTCCATTCGAATTGATTCACAAGTATGTCGACAAGGTTGTGACGGTTTCAGACAACGACATTGCTCGCGCGATTGTGGTTTTGCTTGAACGCGCAAAGCAAGTGGTCGAGCCAGCCGGTGCAGTTGCGGTTGCGGCCTTGATGACCGGAAAGATCAAACCGAAGGGCAAGACCGTTGCGGTCTTGTCTGGTGGCAACATCGATCCGTTGTTGATGCAGAAAATTATCGGTCATGGGCTCGAGGCTTCGGAGCGCTACACCAACGTCACCGTGATGCTTCAGGATCGTCCTGGTCAGTTGGTTCGTACAGCTGAGGCAATCGCATCTGCTCAGGGCAACGTAGTTGAGGTTTTGCACACTCGCCACGGTTTGGGCTTGGACATCAGTGAGGTTGAACTTCGATTGGCCGTGGAAACTACTGGTCACGAGCACCGCGAACGCGTCATGAAGGCGCTCAAGGATGCCGGGCTAAAGGCCCGCATCGAGCACCAGGACTAGGTTCGGTTATTCGGCTAATGGCTGGTCGCGCACCAGCTCTTCATCCACCGGCATAGACTCCGGCAGATTCTCTAGTTTGGCCAATTCAGCCGCACTTAGGCGCACTTCGAGGCCTGCGAGATTGTCCAGGATGGACTCGAACCGGGTTACTCCAGGAATCGGCACGATGTTGGGTGAAAGGCTTCGAAGCCAGGCCTGGGCGATCCAGAAGATGCTTCCACTGCGTGCTTTTGCCACCTCATCGAAGCGAGCGTAAATCTCACTACCCTCGAAAGGCTTGGTCACGCCCTTGCTTGGGGAGTATGGCATGAAGGCAAGCCCGTGTTCTTCGCAAACCTCGAGCACATCCATGTCGTTGCGATAGGCAGGGTTCAGCTGATTTTGAATCGAAATGATTCCGCCGTCGTTTGGACCGCCGATTACATCGAGTGCAAGGCGAAGCTGTTCTGCGGAGTAGTTGCTTACTCCGATGTGACGAATAGGTGCGTTCTCATTTAGCTTGCGCAGGTTTTTGATTTGCTCACTCAGGGTGAGATGAAAGTCGAGACGGTGGTGTTGCCAAAGTGGGATCTCACTAAGGCCAAGGTTCTTTGCTGATTTTTCAACTGCGCGCATGAGGTAGTCGTAACTTCCGTCTTTGCTCCACACTTCACCAGGGGCACGCGAACCTTCTGCGGTGCCTGCCGAGCGGGTTATGCCGCCCTTGGTTGCGATTATGAGTTCTTCCTTGACTGTCGCAGGTGCCTGCCATTCGTTGACTGCATCGCGCAGAATCATTTCGTTATGACCCATGGTGTCCCAGCTTGGGGCGTAGATGTCTGCGGTGTCGAAGAGTCGCACTCCGGCATCCATTGCTGCGTGCAAACCGCGCTTGAAAGATTCGCGCGCTTCACCGGGCTCGACTATTGGTGAGTTGCCCCAGCTTCCCTTGAAGAAGCCGAATCCGATTGGAACTTTGAGTGAAAGCAGCGGGTTTGTCATTTAACCAACATACGTGGAAACGTCGATGATTTTTACCTCGAACATCTTTCCGTTTGGTGCCGCGTATGAAGTCTCTTCACCAATCTTGAGGCCAATGATGGCCTGACCGATTGGGCTATCAGGGGAGAAGACGTCGAGCTCGGTGCCCTCGCTGATTTCTGGGCTGCCCAAAAGGAAGGTTTGTTCCTTGCCGTTCATGGTCAGGGTGATGATGTTTCCGGGCTGCACGGAGCCGTCTGATTCGGTTTCTTCACCGACAACCGCCGAGGCCAGCAGCTCCTCTAGGCGAGCAATACGGGCCTCGATCTTGCCCTGCTCCTCGCGGGCTGCGTGGTAGCCACCGTTTTCCTTGAGGTCGCCCTCTTCGCGGGCCTCGGAAATCTTCTTGGCAATTTCTGTGCGGCCGAACTTCACGAGCTGCTCGAGTTCGGCAGATAGGCGGTCGTAAGCCTCTTGGGTGAGCCAGGTTGTTTCAGACATAATTTCTAAAGTTTATTTGAACCAGCAGTCTTTCACCACGGCGGATACCGCTGGCTTGACTGTTTTCAGGTTGCTGGTAACCGAGGTTGCCCCCGCAGTAATCGGGATTTCTTTATAGCCAATCACTTCGTAATCGTTGGCCAAGGCTTCGACCTGACAGATGACCTCGCGGCCACTGCGGTTATTTGCCGATATTTCGACCGTAACTTCACTGTCGCTGACGACGGTGTAACTCAGCAGGTTGCCGGTGGGTTTGCCGCTGTTGGCCGCGGTGACCGAGATCGCCCAGGTCAGGAAGAGCACAAGTGCGAGAACGGCAATGCCGATTATGGCGAGTCGATCGCGCTGCTTGTTTCTGGTCTTTTTGCCGTAGCGGCTGGCCAGAAGTTCTTCTTGATTCATCGGCTTAAGGCTACCCTTTGCGGCGATACTAGAAGCATGTTGAATCTTGTTTCGGGCTGGCTGCTGGCCACCCCGACCCCGACCGAGACCACCGACCCGGCCAACACCTTTTACAGCCCGGGCACACTTGGATTTCTATTTGTATTTGGCATGAGTGCCGCTGCTATTTTTCTGATTTTCGACATGGTTCGCCGTGTTCGTCGAGTGCGTTACCGCGCGGAAATCAGCGAGAAACTTGATGCTGAAGAATCAGCGACCAAAGCTGCCGGCAGCCGGAGCAAGCGCGATAAGTAAAGCTGCGGTCCAGTGGCTCATAAATGCCAGGACCGTGAGCGAGTGAAAAATCTCGTGGAAGCCGAAGTGCCCAGGGAATGGATTCGGTTTTTTTAGTCCGTATACGACCGCACCAATTGTGTATGCGAGTCCTCCGGACAGAATCAAAATCATCATCGGCGCGTTTGCGTTCATGAAGTCGCCGACAAATGCAATCGCTGCCCAACCCATGGCGATGTAAATCGGCACATACAGCCAGCGCGGGGCGTTAATCCAAAACACTCGGAAGCCAATGCCAAGCAGTGCGGTGCCCCAAATGATGAACATCAACCAGAACGCTTTGTCTTTTGGGAGTGCGAGAAGCGTAATCGGCGTGTATGAGCCGGCAATGAGCAGGAAGATATTGGCGTGGTCGATGCGCTTTAGCGCCAGCTTGGTCTTTGGCTTCCAGTTGAAGCGGTGATAGAGCGCTGAGTTACCAAATAGCAGGAATGAGCTTGCGAAGAAGATAGCACTCGCGGTCTTGGCCACCCAGCCGTCGGCAAGCACAATCAGCACGACGCCTGCTGCAATCACGATTGGAAGCACTCCGGTGTGGATCCAGCCGCGCCAGGTCGGCTTTACATCAGCCGCAGGTTCGCGGAAACCCTCGCTGATAGGCATGCTCATGGCTTCACTCTATGCCCTAGATTTGGGTTGTGCGCAACCTGCTTTACAAGCTCTACGAACGTCGGATCGAAGCCGACCTCGTCGCGGCCGACCTGCCAAAGCACGTTGCCGTCATGCTGGACGGAAATCGTCGCTGGGCTGAGCGTCGCCCAGGTTCAAAACCTTCACATGGCCACGCCGCCGGCGCATCTAAGATTTTCGAATTTCTCGAGTGGTGCGATGAAATTGGGATCAACACCACAACCCTTTACATGCTCTCAATGGATAACTTGGTGAAGCGAGAATCCGAAGAGTTGCAGGAATTGCTTGCCATCATCGGTGAGGTTGCCGAAGAAATGGCAAACCGCAAGCGTTGGGTCGTGAAGTTGGTTGGCGATCGTTCTGTCCTACCAATTGCGTTAATCGAAAAACTGCAGGCGGCCGAGTCCAGCACCGCTGGTTTAAAAAAGCCGACGGTGAATCTTGCAATCGGTTACAGCGGTCGAGCTGAAATTGCGGATGCCATCAAGAGCATCCTCAAGTCGCACCAAGGGATTTCTCTCGATCAACTTTCGGAGAAGTTGACACCCGAACTCATCACAGAGCACCTGTATACCGGCGGCCAGGCCGACCCGGACTTAATCATCCGAACCTCGGGGGAGCAGCGCCTTTCAGGCTTTATGCTCTGGCAGTCGAGCAACTCGGAGCTGTATTTCGAAGAAGCCCTCTGGCCTGACTTCCGTAAGGTGGACTTCCTCCGCGCGCTTCGAGCATTTGCCCGCCGGCACCGCCGCTTCGGCGCCTAGCCGCAGCCGGCACTGCACTTAGGTAAACGGTTTATTACAAACCCGTAATCGGGCGTGTCGCAACTTCGGGTTGATTAGACGCAGGCGTAACTTGTGGCTAAGTACAACTAAAGGAGCACCGTGGCCCGTACCACTTCCTCGAATACAACTAAAAAGGCTTCAACGGGAACTGCTAAGAAGAAGCCGGCCGCCACGGAGACTGCAACCAAGACTTATGTCATTGACACTTCGGTTTTGCTATCCGACCCTCGGGCCCTGTTCAAGTTCAAGGAACAGGAAGTTGTAATTCCGATCATTGTGATCAACGAACTCGAGAAGAAGCGCCACGACCCTGAAATCGGCTACTACGCTCGCCAGGCACTGCGTCACCTAGACGACCTACGCCAAGAGCACGAGCGCCTCGACTTCCCAATTCAGGTGGGCGACGGCGGCACACTTCGTGTGGAACTAAACCACATCGACCAGTCTGTCCTGCCATCGGGTATGCAACTTGGCGACAACGATTCACGAATCCTCGCCTGCGCATTCAACCTCGCCAACGAAGGTCTCGACGTCACAGTAGTTTCGAAAGACCTACCGATGCGCGTCAAGGCTGCATCACTCGGTATGTCTGCAGAGGAATACCGCAACGACAACGCGGTTGATTCCGGTTGGACCGGAATATCGGAAATCACACTTTCCGGCGATGAAGTCAACGACCTCTACGACAGCGAAATCATCAAGCACAAGGATGTCGCGAATCTTCCAATCAACACCGGTTTGATTATTCACTCTGAGCGTGGCAGTGCACTCGGACGCGTCGAGGTTGGTTCAAAAATCAAACTCGTTCATGGCGATCGCGATGTGTTCGGTGTGCACGGACGCAGCGCGGAGCAACGACTCGCAATCGACCTCTTGCTCGATCCAGAAATCGGCATCATCTCGCTCGGTGGTCGTGCCGGTACCGGTAAGTCT
>JACCDQ010554804.1_pt1 | contig 26183 bp, 25 predicted proteins | sample 7446031 | NCBI WGS metagenome assembly JACCDQ01 (sample SAMN15323442, study PRJNA562643) | freshwater metagenome | isolation source: river surface water | place: USA:Blue River Watershed | collected 2017-08-17 | reverse complement strand
TAGACCAGCATGCGGCCGGCAATGGAAATCTGCGTCGACAGACGTGCGCCCTTGGTGCCGATCGGGTCCTTGATCACCTGCACCATCACCGCCTGTCCGTCAAACAGCAGTTTTTCGATCGGCAGCGGGTTTGATGCGGAACCCGATCCCGAATGCTGGCGCGCTTCCCAGATGTCAGCCACGTGCAGGAAGGCGGCGCGCTCGAGGCCGATGTCGATGAAAGCCGACTGCATGCCGGGCAGCACCCGCGCGACCTTGCCGAGGTAAATGTTCCCGGTGCGTCCACGCGATGCGCTGCGCTCGATGTGCAGATCCTGCACCGAGCCTTGCTGTATCAATGCGACGCGGGTTTCCTGGGGAGTGATGTTGACGAGCAGATCTTCTGTCATAGGGTCTTGATGCCCGCTTGATTGAGTAATTGTGCGGTTTCGAATAGGGGCAACCCCATGATGCCGGTATAGCTGCCGCTGATGTGCTCGATGAATTGTGCTGCATAGCCTTGCACGCCATAGGCGCCGGCCTTGTCATACGGTTCTGCGGTGTTGCAGTACGCGCGCAGCATCTGGTCGCTGACCTTCGCGAATTTGACTTGCGAGCGGTTGATCGCTTCTTTCAGTTCATCGTTGGCGATCACGGCAATTGCCGTCAGCACTTCGTGCGTGCGGCCCGACAGCGAGCGCAGCATATCCATCGCTTCGGTCGCATCCGCAGGTTTGCCGAGGATCTTGCCGTCGACAGTGACGGTGGTGTCAGCCGCCAGTACCGGCCGCTGCGGCAGCCTGCGCCACAGCACGGCGTTCCAGCCATGCTCGGCCTTCTCGCGCGCGACGCGCTGCACATACACGTCCGGTGCTTCGCCGGGCAGCACGTCCTCGGATACCGCGCCGTGACGACCGGGCTCTTCGCGCAGCATCAGGATCTCGAACTCGACACCAATCTGGCGCAGCAGCTCACGCCGGCGCGGGCTCTTCGAAGCGAGATAGATTTTCTGGTCCGAGAAGATCATCCGAAGCTTTCCAATTCCGAAGCTTTCCAACACTTGCGGACTGCACATCCGCCGGTCCGCCGGCTTCAGAGCGTGGGCCGGTGGTAGGGGTGGTTGCGGGTGATCGACCACGCGCGGTACAGCTGCTCTGCCAGCAGAACCCTCACCATGCCATGCGGCAGGGTCAGGCTCGAGACTCGCAACAGCATGTCGGCATGCTTCTTGAAATCGGCATCCAGGCCGTCTGCGCCCCCGATGACGAATGTAACATCCCCGCCTTGCTGTTGCCAATTCGTCAGTTGCTGCGCCAGTTGCAGCGTGGTCAGGTCACGGCCGTGTTCATCCAGCGCCACCACACGTCCGCCCTTGGGCAACACGCCTTCGATGCGGGTGCGTTCCTGCGCCATCACTGTTTCGGCACTGCGCCCGCCCGAGCGTTCGACGGGCTTGATCTCTTTCAGCACCAGCCGGCACTCGGCCGGCATGCGCTTCGCATATTCCTGGTAGCCATCCTCGATCCAAGCGGGCATCTTGTGGCCGACGGCCGCGATGATCAGCTGCATGGATTCAGACGCCGAGGACGACAGTCAAAAGATCAAAGGCGCAAGTGAGGCAAGGACTCGACCGCTCAGACGGTCTTGCGCGCAGCCGACTTGCTGGCCGTTTTCTTCGGCGCTGTCTTTTTTGCAGCAGTCTTCTTCGCAGCAGCTTGCTTCGCCGGTGTCTTGGCGGCAGCGGTCTTCACGACGACTTTGGTGGCGGTCTTGCGCGGCGTTTTGGCAGCGGTTGTCCGGGACGCAGACTGGGTTGTCGACTTTGCAGCGGTCTTGCCAGCAGTCTTGCTAGCAGTCTTGCTAGCAGTCTTGCCACCAGCAGACTTCGACGCAGTCTTGGTGGCCGTCTTGGTGGCAGTCTTTGCAGCCGCCTTCTTGGCCGGTGCCTTGCACACCGGCTTGGCTTCCTCGTCGCCTTCGTCGGCGGCCGCGGTCTTGCGGGAGCCGGTGCGCTTGGCAGCGCCGAACTTCACTTCCTTGTCGCCCCAGATCTCTTCCAGGCGGTAGTAGGCGCGGATCGCCGGCTGCATGATGTGGACCACCATGTCACCGAGGTCGACCAGCACCCATTCGCCGGTGCCCTCGCCTTCCATGTTCACGATGTGGCCGCCGGCGGCCTTGACCTTGTCGCGCACCGACGAGGCCAGTGCCTTGGTCTGGCGGTTGGAAGTACCGGACGCGATCGCGATGCGGTCGAACATGCTGGTCAGGTGGGTCGTGTCATACACGCGGATTTCCTGCGCCTTCACGTCCTCAAGCGCGTCGATGACCAGTGCCTGCAGTTTTTTGATGTCCATTAATGAGTCTGATAAAGATGATGTTGTCGAATATAGTCTAGCACCGGCGCCGGCAGCTGCCCTGCTGCATCGCCACCGGCGGCCAGCGCGGCCCGGATCGCGGTCGAGGACACGTCCAGCGCCAGGTTGGGCGCAATGAAGGCCAGTCCGGCCGGCGTACTGCGTAATTGCGGCGGGCTGGCCAGCCGGCGCGCCACTTCTTTTGCCACGTCGGCATCGAGGACGTCGCGCGTCATCGAAAAGCCGGGCCGGGCCGCGAAGCACAGGTGGGCCAGCTCAAACAGCTGCCGCCAGTCGCGCCAGGTATGCAGGTTGGCCAGCTGGTCGGCGCCCAGCGCCAGCACCAGCGAAACTTCAGGTCCGAATTCCTCGCGCAGCGCGCGCAAGGTGTCGATGGCATAACTGGCGCCGTCGCGCCTTACTTCCTGCTCATCGATCACGACCGGCATCGGCCAGTGCGGAAAGGCCAGTGCCAGCATGGCGATGCGGTCGGCAGCCGCGGTCTTCATGCCGGGCTTTTGCCATGGCTGGCCGGCGGGTATCAACCGCAATTCATCCGGGTGCAGCAGCGTACCGAAGTAATGCGCCAGCCCCACGTGCCCCGCATGGACCGGATCGAAGCTGCCGCCCAGTAGCAGCACGCAGCGCCGGGTCATATGGCCAATCTCACGCGGCCAGCCAGTCCCGGTGCGGCAGGAAGTCGGTGTACAGCTTCGCTTCCGGCGAGCCGGCTTCCGGCTTCCAGTCGTAGCGCCATTTGACGATCGGCGGCATCGACATCAGGATCGATTCGGTGCGGCCGCCCGACTGCAGGCCGAACAGCGTGCCGCGGTCGAACACCAGGTTGAATTCCACATAGCGGCCGCGGCGGTAAGCCTGGAAGTCGCGCTCGCGCTCACCATAAGGCAAGTCCTTGCGCGCCTTCAGGATGGGCAGGTAGGCATTCAGGAAGTGGTCGCCGACGCTTTGCGTCATCGCGAAGCTTTGGTCGAAACCGGCCGCGTTGAAGTCGTCGAAGAAAATGCCACCGACGCCGCGCGCCTCGTTGCGATGCTTGAGGAAGAAGTACTCGTCGCACCACTGCTTGAATCGCGGGTGCAGCTCATCGCCGAACGGCGCCAGCGCATCATGGCAAGTCTGGTGGAAGTGCTTCGCGTCTTCCGCGAAACCGTAATACGGGGTCAGGTCCATGCCGCCGCCGAACCACCACACCGGCTCCTTGCCGTCGCCGGCCGTCGAGAAGCAGCGCACGTTCATGTGCACGGTCGGCGCATAGGGATTACGCGGATGGAAGACCAGCGACACGCCCATCGCTTCCCAGGGGCGGCCGGCCAGTTCCGGACGGTTGGCCACCGCGGACGGCGGCAGCTTGCTGCCCGTCACATGCGAGAAGCCGACACCGCCACGCTCGAGCACATTGCCTTCCTCGATCAGGCGCGAGATGCCGCCGCCACCCAGTGCGCCGTCTGCGGGGCGCTCCCACGCATCGCGGAGGAAAGGCTTGCCATCGATTTCCTCAACCGCGGAAACGATGCGTTCCTGCAGTGACAGGAGCCAGGCTTTGACGGCGGCGGTGTCCGGGGTATTGGCGCTCATGTGTTCTTTTGGTCCAATCGGTCGTTGCTGTGGTTGCTGTGGTTGCTGTCGTTGTGCATCACCCCGATCAATGCCGGGGTGAACTTGCTTATCGTTTCAGCGCGCGCCAGCCGATATCGCGGCGGAATTGCATGCCGTCGAAGCGGATCTGGTCCACCGCATCATACGCATGCTTCTGCGCGACCTTGACGCTGTCGCCCAGGCCCACCACGCACAGCACGCGACCGCCCGCAGTCTTCAGTTCGCCGTTCTCCAGCACGCTGCCTGCATGGAAGGTCATGCTGTCCGCAGTCTCGGCCGGAATGCCGGTGATCACATCGCCTTTCTTCGGCGCGTCCGGGTAGCCGCCCGCGGCCATCACCACGCCCAGCGCGGTGCGACGATCCCAGTCCAGCTCGATGGTGTCCAGCGTGCCATTGACGGCATGCTCCATCACGGTCACGAGGTCGGTCTTCAGGCGCGCCATGATCGGCTGCGTTTCCGGGTCGCCCATGCGGCAGTTGAATTCCAGCGTCTTCGGATTGCCCTGCGCATCGATCATCAGGCCGGCATAAAGGAAGCCGGTGTACGGGACGCCATCCTTGGCCATGCCCTGCACGGTCGGCTGGATGATTTCGCGCATCACGCGTGCATGCAACTCGGGGGTCACGATCGGGGCAGGGGAGTACGCACCCATGCCGCCGGTATTCGGGCCCTGATCCTGGTCGAGCAGGCGCTTGTGGTCCTGGCTGGTAGCCAGCGGCAGGATGTTTTTACCATCGACCATCACGATGAAGCTCGCTTCTTCGCCGTCGAGGAATTCTTCGATCACGACACGCGCGCCGGCATCGCCGAAGCGGTTGTCCGACAACATCATGTCGATCGCGCCATGCGCTTCGTCCAGCGACATCGCAACCACCACGCCCTTACCGGCGGCCAGGCCATCGGCCTTGATCACGATCGGTGCGCCTTGCTCGTCGATGTAACGGTGTGCGGCGGCGGCATCGCTGAAGGTCTGGTATTTCGCGGTCGGGATGCCATGGCGTTCCATGAAGGCTTTCGCGAAATCCTTCGAGCTTTCCAGTTGCGCTGCCTGCTTGGTCGGGCCGAATACCTTCAGGCCACGCTCGCGGAACAGGTCGACGATACCGGCGGCCAGCGGCGCTTCGGGGCCGACTACGGTCAGCGCGATCTGCTCTTTCTGCGCGAACTCGGCCAGCGCGGCGGGATCGGTGATGGCGATGTTCTTCAGGCGCGGGTCGAGCGCCGTACCGCCATTGCCGGGAGCGACCATCACGATCTGGATGCGTTTCGATAGTGCCAGCTTCCAGGCCAGCGCGTGTTCACGGCCACCGGAGCCTACGACAAGAATTTTCATGGGAGCGAAGAAGGGAATTCGGGAGGAATCAGGTTCGCGCCGGGCTCACCCGGCGCAGGATCATTCATTGGGCTTTATTCGTTGATCACGGCGTTGGTGTAGACCTCTTGAACATCGTCGAGGTTTTCCAGCGCATCGAGCAGTTTCTGCATCTTGATCGCATCGTCGCCTTCGAATTCGGTCGAGGTCGATGGCTTCATCGTCACTTCGGCCACTTCCGGCTTGAAGCCAGCCTTTTCCAGCGTCTCGCGGATCGCCGACAGCTGGTACGGGTCACAGATCACTTCGAAGCCGCCTTCATCATCGGCGATCACGTCCTCGGCACCGGCTTCAAGCGCCGCTTCCATCAGCGCGTCTTCATTGGTGCCGGGCGCGAACAGCAGCTGGCCGCAATGCTTGAACAGGAAAGCCACCGAGCCCTCGGTGCCCATGTTGCCGCCGAACTTGCTGAATGCGTGGCGCACTTCCGCCACCGTACGCACGCGGTTGTCCGTCATGCAGTCGACGATGATGGCGGCGCCATTGATGCCATAGCCTTCATAGCGGATTTCTTCGTAGTTCACGCCTTCGAGGCCGCCGGTACCGCGCTGGATCGCGCGGGTCACGTTGTCCTTCGGCATATTGGCATCGGCCGCCTTTTCCACCGCGAGTCGCAGTCGCGGGTTGGTGGCGATATCGCCGCCGCCCATGCGGGCCGCGACCGTGATTTCCTTGATCAGCCGGGTCCAGATCTTGCCGCGCTTGGCGTCAGTGGCGGCTTTCTTGTGCTTGATATTGGCCCATTTGCTATGTCCTGCCATGTCGTGCGTTCTTTCCGGTGGGTTGGTTGCCTGGTTGTCCGGCGCGGCCTGATCGAAAAAATCTTTAGGAATCAGTCGCTTGGGCGGGGTAGGGGCCCTGCTGCAGGCGGGTGAACAGGGTGCGGATTCTACCACAGCGCCCCCTGTTGCCCGCCGCGGCCGGCAGCGGCGGGGGCAGGCGAAACAAGGCTTCCACATTCGCGAAACCGTCGCGGCTGGCGGCCATTACAATCGTCGCAAAGAATACCCGCGAGGAGACAGGATGGATCTGGGCATAGCAGGAAAGACGGCGCTGGTCTGCGCCGCCAGCAAGGGGTTGGGGCGCGGCTGTGCGCAAGCGCTGGCCCGGGAAGGCGTGCACGTGACGCTGGTGGCGCGTACGGCTGCGACGCTGGCGGCGACCGCGGCCGAACTGCAGGCGGCCGTCGGCGGCAAGGTGCAGGTGCGCACCGTGGCGGCCGACATCACCACGCCCGAAGGGCGGGCCATGGCGCTCGACGCCTGCCCCGAGCCCGATATCCTCGTCAACAACGCCGGCGGTCCGCCACCCGGCAATTTTCGCGACTGGGAGCGCGACGACTGGATCGCTGCCATCGATGCCAATATGCTGACCCCGATCGAACTGATCAAGGCTACCGTCGACGGCATGATGGCGCGCGGCTTCGGGCGCATCGTCAACATTACGTCGGCATCGGTGAAGGCGCCGTATCCATCGCTTGGACTGTCGAACGGCGCGCGCTCCGGCCTGACCGGTTTCGTGGCCGGCATCGCGCGCGAAACCATCGGCCACAACGTGACCATCAACAACCTGTTGCCGGGCTTCCACGATACCGACCGCCTGCGCAACGGTTTTCGCGCCGGCGCCTTCGCATCGGGCGCCACGGTGGAAGAGGCGCTGCAGCAGGGCCGTGAGCAATTGCCGGCCGGCCGCTTCGGCACGTCGGAGGAATTCGGCGCGTTTTGCGCCTTCATTTGCAGCATGCATGCCGGCTTCATGACCGGGCAGAACATCCTGCTCGATGGCGGTGCCTATCCCGGCACGTTCTGACGCGAACGGTGCGAACGGCGTTATCATTCTTTCTTCGTTTTTTCACCCGCATTCATCACCCGCATTCATCACCCCTTACTCATCACCTTTTACACAAGCAGGCTTAACAATGACAAAAGCAATCCGGTGTTTCTCCAATGGCGGCCCTGAGGTCATGGAATATGTGGACGTCGAGGTCGGGGAACCCGGCGCCGGCGAGGCGCGCGTGCGCCACCATGCGATCGGCCTGAACTACATCGACGTCTACTTCCGTACCGGCCTGTATCCGCAGCCGCTTCCGGCCGGCCTCGGCATGGAAGGCGCAGGCGTGGTCGAGGCCATCGGCCCCGGCGTGACCGAAGTGAAGGTCGGCGACCGCGTCGCCTATGCCTGCCGCCCGCCGGGTGCGTACGCCGAAGCGCGCGTGATGCCGGCGGCCAGCCTCGTCAAGCTGCCGGACGACATCGACTTCGAGACCGCGGCTGCGATGATGCTGCAGGGCCTGACCGTGCAATACCTGTTCCGCCGCACCTTCCCGCTGAAAGGCGGTGAAACGATCCTGTTCCACGCCGCTGCCGGTGGCGTGGGCCTGATTGCCTGCCAGTGGGCCAAGGCGCTGGGCGTGAACATGATCGGTACCGTGGGCTCTGACGAAAAGGCCGCGCTGGCCAAGGCGCATGGCTGCACCCACACCATCAACTACAACAAGGAAGACTTCCTCGCCCGCGTGAAGGAACTGACCAACGGTCAGGGCGTGCCGGTCGTGTACGACTCCATCGGTGCCGACACCTTCACCAAGTCGCTCGACAGCCTGTCGCCGCTGGGCACCATGGTCAGCTTCGGTTCGGCTTCCGGACCGGTGCCGCCGTTCTCGCTGCAGGAACTGGCCGCGCGCGGCTCGCTGTTCATCACCCGTCCGACGCTGTTCGCCTACACCGCCAAGCGTAGCGACCTCGAGGCCATGGCCGCCGACCTGTTCGGCATGGTCAGCAGCGGCAAGGTCAAGATCGAGATCAACCAGCGTTATGCACTGAAGGATGTGCAGCAGGCGCACCGTGACCTCGAATCGCGCAAGACCACCGGTTCGACCATCCTGCTGCCCTGAACGGAAGGCCCGGCCTGATGCACGAACTTGACGACAACCCGATGCAGCATCCTGAAGAGCAACCCGTCAACCCTTCCGGACAGACCCCGAGGTTTGGCCGGCTGCTGCTGGTATTGGTATTGACGGTTGCGTTGCTCGGGCTGATTACCTGGGCATCGGTCGAGTACGTGACCCGCTGAAGCGCGCACTGAAGGCGCGGCATGCTCTGCCGCGCCGGTCGGCCGCTTACCTGAACCGCGGGGAAACGTTCCTTCAGCGTTCCATCTTCAGCTCAACCACACGCGGCACCCCGCTCTTGCCGGGGAAGTCCTTGAAGGCGCTATCGATCAGGTAGGGCATCAGCTTCGCGAGATTGCCTTCCTCACCTTCGCTCTTGACGGTCACGTCGTACAGCGGCTGCTTCTTCGCCACATCATCGATGCGCAGCTTCAGCTCGCGGTGGAACACCGTGTAGCGACGCTGCTGTTCGCGCGCCACCGGCATCGCCGGCCACATCGGCCCGTAGAACGAATGGCCATAACCGGGCCAGCCCCAGTACGGGCTGTAGTAGCCGGGTCCGTACCACGGCGTGCCATACCAGGGGTCAACCAGCACCGTTTCGATCACCCGCACATCGCGGCCATTGACGGCGTAATTCATCGTCACCGCCAGTGCCGCCGGTTCGCCAGTGCTTGCTTCCTGCAGTCCCAGCTTGGCCAGTCGCTCGCGCAGCAATGCCTCGTAGTTCTGCCGCTCCAGGTCGACCGACGCCGGCCGCATGAATACATAGGTTTTGCCCGGCAGCGCGGCCGGCCATTGGTGGAAGGCGGTGACTTCGCTTCGTATCGTGCTCGCACAGCCCGACAGCAGCAAGGCGGCGGCAATCACAAGAGCGACGGTGCGGACTAAGGCTCGCATGGCAATTCCCGGTACAGGTTCGTTATCGAGATCTTAACGCTGCTGCGGCGGACGTGCAGCGCGCCCGCAAGGCGAAATCCGGCTGTCGCCTTGGTAAAATCCCGTCTTAGGCCGCGTTTCCCCGAAACCCTTTCGAGCCCTCATTCGAGCCCACCTTCCCATGCGTACCGACAATGCTGCGGCGATCCATCGCCAGGACTATGCCCCGCCCGCCTTTCTGGTCGACACCATCGACATAGGCTTTGACCTCGACCCCGCCGAGACCCGGGTGGCGGCGCGCACCGTGCTGCGCCACAACCCCAAGAGCGAGTCGACCGACCTGATCTTGCACGGTGAAGAACTGGAACTGGTCGCGCTGCGCATGAACGGCAAGGCGCTGACCCAGCGCCAGTACCGCCGTGAAGCTGGCCGGCTGGTGATCCCGAATGCGCCGGCCAGGGTCACGCTGGAAATCGAGACCCTGATCCATCCCCAAGAGAATACGTCGCTGATGGGTCTGTACGTTTCCAACGGCAACTTCTTCACGCAATGCGAGGCCGAAGGCTTCCGCAAGATCACGTACTTCCCTGACCGTCCCGACGTGATGGCGAAGTACCGCGTCATGCTGCGCGCCGACAAGGAGCAATTCCCGGTGCTGCTGTCGAACGGCAACCTGATCGAAGAAGGCGACATTGGCGACGGCCGTCACTATGCGCTGTGGGAAGACCCGTTCCGCAAGCCTTCGTACCTGTTCGCGCTGGTGGCTGGCAAGCTGGTCTGCGAGGAGCAGAACCTGCGCCTGAAGTCCGGCCGCGAGGCGCTGCTGCAAGTCTGGGTCGAAGACGGCAACCTCGACAAGACGTCGCATGCAACGGAGTCGCTGATCAAGAGCATCCGCTGGGATGAAGAGCGCTTCGGCCTCGAGCTCGACCTCGACCGCTTCATGATCGTCGCCGTTGGCGATTTCAACATGGGCGCGATGGAGAACAAGGGACTCAACATCTTCAACACCAAGTACGTGCTGGCCAATCCGCGCATCGCCACCGATGCCGACTATGCCGGCATCGAATCGGTGGTCGCGCACGAATACTTCCACAACTGGACCGGCAACCGCGTCACCTGCCGCGACTGGTTCCAGCTGTCCCTGAAAGAAGGCCTGACCGTGTTCCGTGACCAGGAATTCTCGGCCGACATGATGGGCAGCGACAGCGGTCGTGCCGTCAAGCGCATCGAAGATGTGCGCGTGTTGCGCGCTGCGCAATTCCCGGAAGACGGCGGCCCGATGTCGCACCCGGTGCGCCCCGAATCCTACGTCGAGATCAACAACTTCTATACGCTGACCATTTACGAAAAGGGCGCCGAAGTCGTGCGCATGTACCAGACCCTGCTCGGCCGCGATGCCTTCCGCAAGGGCATGGACCTGTACTTCGCGCGGCATGACGGCCAGGCTGTCACCTGCGACGACTTCCGCGCCGCGATGGCCGATGCCGGCCAGCGCGACCTGTCGCAGTTCGAGCGCTGGTACAGCCAGGCCGGCACGCCGCGCGTGAAGGTCAGCGCCAGCTATGACGCCGACGAAGGTACCTGCACGCTGACCATGGAACAGTTCTGCCCGCCCACGCCGGGCCAGGCCGTCAAAGAGCCTATGCACATTCCGATCGCCGTCGGCCTGCTCGACAGCCATGGCAACGACCTGCCACTGACGCTGGCCAGCACCATCGCCTTCGATGAAGTCGAAGTGCATCCCGCGCCGACCACGCTGGTGCTGGAAATGACCGAGACCCGGCAGAGCTTCACCTTCAGCGGCATCGAGAGCCAGCCCGTGCCTTCGCTGCTGCGCAATTTCTCGGCCCCGGTCGTGCTCGAGTACGACTACAGCGACAATGAACTCGCCTTCCTGCTCGCGCACGACAGCGATCCGTTCAACCGCTGGGAAGCCGGCCAGCGGCTGGCCACGCGCCGCCTGCTGGCGCTGGCTTCGTCCGGCGTGTCGGCCGACTTCACTTATCCGGCAACGGCGCAGGACAAACTGATCGCCGATGCATTGCGAAAGCTGCTGCGCGACAGCACGCTCGATCCGGCCTTCCGTGATCTGGCGCTGACCCTGCCGTCCGAGGCCACGCTGTCCGAAGAAATCGACCTGATCGATCCGCAAGCCATCCATCGTGCGCGCCGCGCATTGCGTCGCTATCTGGCGCATCACCTGAAGGACGACCTGCTCGCCATCTACCATCAGCATCAGGTTGGCGGTACCTACCGTCCCGATCCTGAACAGTCCGGCCGCCGCGCATTGCGCAATACGGCGCTCGCCTACCTGGCCGAACTGCATGAAGACCTGCCGCAGCAACTGATTCGCGAACAGCTCGACACAGCGGGCAACATGACCGATCGCATCTCGGCACTGGCGGCGATGGTCCACAATGTTGTGCCCGGTGCGGACGCGGCGCTGCAAGCTTTCTACGAAGACTTCGACGACGAGGCTTTGGTGATCGACAAATGGTTCAGCCTTCAAGCGAGCTCGCCGACCATGACCGTGGCTGGTGTGCGCAAGTTGATGCGGCATCCGGCTTTCAAGCTGAAGAACCCGAACCGCGCGCGCAGCCTGCTGTTCGCGTTCTGCAACAGCAACCCGGCGCAATTCCACGCGGCTGATGGTAGCGGCCACGCGTTCTGGGCCGAGCAGGTGGTGGCACTCGATGCGATCAACCCGCAGGTGGCTGCACGTCTGGCGCGCGCGCTCGATCGCTGGCGCAAGTACACGCCGGTGCTGCAGGCGAGCATGAAGGCGGCACTGGAAAAGGTGTCGGCTTCGACCAGCTTGTCGAACGACGTCGCCGAAGTGATTGGCAAGGCCTTGAGCTGAGTCAGTGCCGGCAGCCGGTACCCGGGACAACGATTTCAAACCATACGCAATCCATACGCAATCCATATCTACAGGAACCCCGATGAAACGCATCAGCCTCACGCAGCACCTGATCGAGCAGCAGCGACTGCACAACACCATTCCCGCCGAACTGCGCTTGCTGATCGAAGTCGTTGCGCGTGCGTGCAAGACCATCAGTCACTCGGTCGGCAAGGGTGCGCTGGGCGATGTGCTGGGTTCGGCCGGCAGCGAGAACGTGCAGGGCGAGGTGCAGAAGAAGCTCGACATCCTGTCCAACGAGATCCTGCTGGAGGCCAATGAGTGGGGCGGCCATCTGGCGGCAATGGCATCGGAAGAGATGGAGTCCTTCCATCCGATCCCGAACCGTTATCCGAAGGGCGAGTACATGCTGTTGTTCGATCCGCTCGATGGCTCGTCCAACATCGATGTCAACGTCACCATCGGCACCATCTTCTCGGTGCTGAAAGCACCGGAAGGCATGGCAGCGCCGACCGAGCAGGACTTCCTGCAGCCGGGCACCCGGCAGGTCGCGGCCGGTTATGCAGTGTACGGCCCGCAAACCATACTGGTACTTACCACCGGCAATGGCGTGCATTGCTTTACGCTCGATCGTGAAATGGGTTCGTGGGTGATGACTCAGCGCGACATCCAGATTCCCGCGGACACCGCCGAATACGCGATCAATGCATCAAACTCGCGCCACTGGTTCCCGCCGGTGAAGCAGTACATCAGCGAGCTTGAAGCCGGCAAGACCGGCCCGCGTGGCAAGAACTTCAACATGCGCTGGATCGCCTCGATGGTCGCCGACGTGCATCGCATCCTGAACCGCGGTGGCATCTTCATGTACCCGGCCGATGCGCGTGATCCGGACAAGCCGGGCAAGCTGCGCCTGATGTATGAGGCGAACCCGATGTCCTTCCTCATCGAGCAGGCCGGCGGCGCTGCCACCGATGGCCGCCAGCGCATCCTCGACATCCAGCCGACCGAATTGCACCAGCGCGTTGCGGTCTTCCTCGGCTCGAAGAACGAGGTCGAGCGCGTCACCAGCTATCACCAGCAAGCCTGATCAAGACGATTGGGTATGTCTGAAGTCCGTCGGGCGTTGCGGATCACGGAAATGTGAATTTGCCTGTCTGGCATCGAACTTTGCTAGAATACGGCGCTTCGCTGATGTAGCTCAGTTGGTAGAGCAACTGATTCGTAATCAGTAGGTCGACGGTTCGATTCCGCCCATCAGCACCAAAACATGCGGGTAAGTGGCCCATAGCCGCTTATCCGCATTTCTACATCCAGCCCGGATTTCGGCACCGTTTCCCGGACCGTCAACCGCGTGCTGCGGTCACTATTTTCCGGTACATCTGCCAGACCGGCAGCCTGAATCGTTCAAAATTTTTCAGGCCGTGCGGCCCGATCCGCAAGACGGCTGCGTGCTAACATCCAAAAAATTCAACGAAACTATCGGAAGCCTCATCCCTTATGGCCTTCACTACTGAAAACCATCCTGGCGTCAGCGCCGACATACCCGCGCAATCGCGCGGCTTCGTGCTCAACCATTCGATGGTGCGCGTGAAGGATCCGGCCGTATCGCTGGACTTCTACACCCGCATCATGGGCATGCGCGTGCTGCGCAAGCTGGACTTCCCCGAGATGAAATTCTCGCTGTACTTCCTCGCCAAGGTTGAGGAAGGCACTAGCGTGCCGGAAGAAGTGGGCGAGCGTACCGCGTGGACCTTCAGCCAGCACGGCATCCTCGAGCTGACCCACAACTGGGGCACCGAGAACGATCCGGAATTCAAATACCATGATGGCAATGCGCAGCCGCAGGGCTTCGGCCACATCTGCTTCTCCGTGCCGGACCTGGCCGCTGCCGTGCAGTGGTTCGACGAGAATGGCGTCACCTATGTGAAGCGCCCCGAGCAGGGCAAGATGCGCGACGTCGCCTTCATCAAGGATCCGGACGGCTACTGGATCGAGATCGTGCAGCCCAGCCTGTTGAAGAACCTGGGCCGCTGATCACGACGCCTCCCTGCAGGCAGGAATTCGCCAGACAAAAAATGCGCCGACATGTCGGCGCATTTTTTTTTACGACATTCGTTACCTTCGCAGCGCTCACTTTCGCCAGCTGACGACAGAAGCCAGTTCGGCGGCTGTCAGTTTCGGCGCCAATTGCAGGATGAAGTCCACTGCATATTCGCGCAGGAAGGCGCCGCGGCGCACCGCCACGCGTGTGACATTCGGCGCGAACAGGTGGCTGGCCGAGATCGCCTTCAGGCCGTTGCCAAGGTTGCTGTCGACTGCCATCGACGCCACCAGTCCGACGCCCATGCCCAGCGATACATACTGCTGGATCACGTCCGAATCCATTGCCGTCAACACGATATCGGGTGACAGGCTTTGCGTGTCGAATGCTTCGTCGATATGGCTGCGGCCGGTGAAGCCCTGGTCATAAGTAATCAGCGGATACTCAGCCAGGTCTTGCAAGCTGACTTCCTGCTGGCCCAGCAGCGCATGGCCCTCGGGCACCACGATCACATGGTGCCACTCGTAGCAGGGGAAGGACACCAGCTCATCGAATTGCGTCAGGCCTTCGGTCGCGATGCCGATGTCGGCCTTGCCGGACAACACCCATTCTGCAATATGCTCGGGCGCGCTCTGCTGCAGCGCGATCCGCACATCGGGGAAGGCCGAACGGAAGTGCTGCACTGCCTTCGGCAATACATAGCGCGTCTGCGTGTGGGTGGCTGCAATCGACAGCGTGCCGCTGGTCTTGCCGGAGAACGAAGCCCCTGCGCGCTGCAGGTTCTCGGCTTCGAGCAACAGGCGTTCGACGATCTGCAGCACTTCTTTGCCGGGTTCGGTGAGCCCGGTCAGGCGCTTGCCGTTGCGCTCGAAGATATCGATGCCCAGTTCCTCCTCGAGCTCGCGGATCTGGCGGCTGACACCCGGCTGCGACGTGAACAGCGCATTCGCAACTTCGGTCAGGTTGAAGCCGCGGCGCACCGTCTCGCGCACGGAACGCAATTGCTGGAAATTCATCTCAGACCGCCTCGTCGAGGAAGACGCGCACCCGCTTGGGCTTCACCAGCACGGTGGCGCCCAGCTGCAGGTTCAGCTGTGCAAAGCGTTCACTGGGCAAAACGGCTTCGATCAGGCCGTGGTCGTCATCGCGCTCCAGCTCCAGCTGGGCCAACGGGCCGATCGCATGTGCGCGCGTCAGGCGCGCGACGATGCCTTCGCCGCCTGCGGTGTAGGGCGCCACATCCAGTTCATGCGGGCGCACATAACCGACGCCGGCGGCGTCGCGCGCATGGCTATGGTCGGGCACCTGCAGCGGCGTGCCGCCCGATTCCAGCACGCCCTCGTGCACGCGGCCATGGAACAGGTTCACGTTGCCGAGGAAGCTGTACACGAAAGGCGAGGCCGGGTGGTTGTACACCTGGTCCGGCGCACCGATCTGTTCGACCTTGCCACGGTTCATCAGCACCACACGGTCGGCGACTTCGAGCGCTTCTTCCTGATCATGCGTGACGAAGATGCTGGTCACGTGCAGTTCGTCATGCAGGCGACGCAGCCAGCGGCGCAATTCCTTTCTGACCTTCGCGTCGAGTGCGCCGAAGGGCTCGTCCAGCAGCAGCACGCGCGGCTCGACGGCCAGTGCGCGCGCCAGCGCAATTCGCTGGCGCTGCCCGCCCGACAGTTGCGACGGATAGCGGTCGGCCAGCCAGTCCAGCTGCACCAGCGACAGCAGTTGCATCACCTTCTCGCGGATCTCGCGCTCCGAAGGGCGCTGGTGGCGCGGCTTCACACGCAGGCCGAAGGCGATATTCTCGAAGACGCTCATGTGCCTGAACAGCGCATAGTGCTGGAACACGAAGCCGACCTGGCGCTCGCGCACATGCTGCACCGACGCGTCTTCGCCATCCAGGATCACCTGGCCGTGGTCTGCTTGCTCCAGGCCTGCGATCACGCGCAATAGCGTGGTCTTGCCGCAGCCGGACGGGCCCAGCAAGGCCGTCAGTTCGCCGCTGGCGAAATCCAGCGAGACGTTGTCGAGTGCGACGAAGTCGCCGAAGCGCTTGCCGATATTGCGGACTTCAATGCTCATGATTCAGCTCCACGGTACTCACGGCCGTCTCGTGACGGACGCGCCATTCAATGATCGTTTTCAGTGCCAGCGTCACCAGCGCCAGCAGCGCCAGCAGCGATGCGACGGCGAACGCAGCGGCAAAGTTGTATTCGTTGTAAAGGATCTCGACCTGCAGCGGCATCGTGTTGGTCTCGCCGCGGATGTGGCCGGACACCACCGACACCGCGCCGAACTCGCCCATCGCACGCGCATTGCAGAGGATGACGCCGTACAGCAAGCCCCAGCGGATATTCGGCAAGGTCACATGCCAGAAGGTGCGCCAGCCGGAAGCGCCCAGCACCAGCGCCGCTTCTTCTTCCTCGGTGCCCTGCGATTGCATCAGCGGGATCAGTTCGCGCGCGACGAACGGGAAGGTGACGAACACCGTCGCCATCACGATGCCGGGCACCGCGAACAGGATCTGCACGTCGTGTTCCATCAGCCAGGCGCCGAACCAGCCGTGCGCGCCAAACAGCAGCACATAGATCAGGCCCGAGATCACCGGCGACACTGAGAACGGCAAGTCGATCAGCGTCAGCAGCAGGCTCTTGCCGCGGAATTCGAACTTCGCAATCGCCCACGATGCAGCCACGCCGAATACCAGGTTGGCCGGCACCGCGATGGACGCGGTGAGCAGCGTCAGTTTGATCGCCTGCCAGGCGTCGTCTTCGGTGATCGCGACCAGATAGGTGTCCCAGCCTTTTTTCAGGGCCTCGGTGAAAACTACCGCCAGCGGCACCAGCAGGAACAGGAAGGCAAATCCCAGTGCAATCGCGATCAGCAGCAGCCTGACCCACGTGGGTTCTTGCGTGGCTGCCGGTACATAGGGTGGCTCGGCGCGCGCGGTGGTGTGTGATCCCTGCGTTCCGTTTGTAGCGCTCAGGGAGGAAGCCGTAGCGCTCATGTCAGGTCCTTTCCTTGCTGCCGCGCTTGCGCATCCATGCCTGCAGCAGGTTGATTGCCAGCAGGAGCACAAACGAGGCGCCCAGCATCACGACGGCAATCGCGGTCGCGCCGGCATAGTCGTATTGTTCGAGTTTTGTGATGATCAGCAGCGGAACGATTTCGGAAATCATCGGCATGTTGCCGGCGATGAAAATCACCGAGCCGTATTCGCCGAGTGCGCGCGCAAAGGACAAAGCGAAGCCAGTGAGCAGCGCCGGCAGGATGGAGGGAAAGATCACATGCATGAAGGTCTGCAGTCGTGTCGCACCCAGGCAGGCGGCAGCTTCCTCGAGTTCGCGCTCCGCTTCCTCGAGCACCGGTTGTACGGTGCGCACCACAAAAGGCAGGCCGATGAAGACCAGCGCCACGCCCACGCCCAGCGGCGTGAACGCGACCTTGATGTCGAGGGCGGCCAGCCGGCTGCCTATCCAGCCATTGCCGGCATATAGCGCGGTCAGCGCAATACCGGCGACAGCGGTCGGCAGCGCGAACGGCAGGTCGACGAAGGCATCCAGCAGTTTCTTGCCGGGGAAGCGGTAGCGCACCAGCACCCACGCGAGGATGGTGCCGAACAACGCATTGATCGCGGCCGCGCCCAGCGACGCGCCAAAGCTCAGCCGATAAGCCGCCAGCACGCGCGGTGCGCTGACGGTGGCCCAGAACTTGTCCCAGTCCATGGCCAGTGTATTGATCACCAGTGCCGACAGCGGGATCAGCACGACCAGCGACAGGTAGGTCACCGTGAAGCCCAGCGACAGCGTGAACCCGGGTAGCACACGCTTGCTGCCGCGGGCGCGAGGGGGAGGGAAAGTCTGGGCTGACATTGGGTTTTATAAGTTTTAGGTCTAAAGAATGGTGATGTTTGCATCGCCCGGTTATAAAAAGAACGAATTTTTTGGCATTTCCTTAGAAGATTTCCGAATAAAAGACCGGCCCGGCAGCTTGCGCTGCAGGGCCGAAGCAGGAAACGAGCAGTAGAGGAGATGAAAAAGACAGGGCAATGACGCCGGATCAGGGCGCCGGCGGGCCTGCGAGAATCGTCCGATCAGAAGGCCAGCTGGTAGCGGGCCACCAGCAGCTTCTCGCTCTTGCCATCCAGCGAGCCGCCTTCGAAGTTCGTGATCTCGTAGTTCAGCGCCAGCTTCGAGCTTTCATTCAGGTACCAGTTGGCGCCCACGGCAGTCGACCTCGCGGTCAATGCATAGTTGCCGGTGGTGCGGAACGCCGTCGGCAGCGAGGCATCGATACGGTTTTCCTGATAGCGGGCCAGCAGTTCGAAGGCACCCCAGCCGCCTTCCGCGCCGGGCTTGAACGGGCTATAGGGCTTGACCCCTTTGAACGATGCGTCTTCGCCCGTCAGCAGCCAGCTGCCAGCCAGTTGCCACGCATTGTTTTGCGCAGTCGCCCGGGTGTTGCTGGCATTGATCAGGTCTTGCGACACTTCCGCATACTCGGCGATCAGACCAAACGGCCCCTTGTAGAAGTAAGCCTGCGGCGACCAGCGCGTGCGAGTGCCATTGCTGGCGACGTTCGTGTTGTAGGCAAAGAAGTTATTCGCCTGTCCGGGCGTCTTGTAGCTCGGCACGCCCTGTGCGCTGGTGCTGGTCGCCAGCGATGAAGTACCGGTCGTGCCGGCCACGCCCAAGCCCAGGCCTTGCAAGGGGCTGTCGGTGCCCGCGAACGGTGTCGTGAAGATGCGCGCCGCGAATTCCTTGTCGGCGTTCACGTCTTGTGCCGTCGTGTTTTCGCCGCCATCGGTGGTGCCGTTGAATACGCCCACCGCGTAGTTAAGCTTGTTGTTGAGGACGTCCCCGAAAACCGAGATACCCAGGTCGCGGTTGGGCAGGATGTTGTTGCTCACGTAGCTGCGTTCGATGAACTTGATGTCTGCACCGCCTTGCAGGCGTTCAAGGCCGATGAATGGCTTGAATTTGCCGACGCGAACCTGAGCCGCCGGGTTGTGCTTCAGGTCGAGGTAGGCATCGACGACGGCGCTCTTGTTTTCGCCGAATTCCGGCGTGAAGCGGAAGCCATATTTGCCGAACACCGTGCCCTCGAAGGTCGGTCGGATGCGGCGTGCGAGGAAGCCATCAACGGCTGTCGGGAAGGCATCGCCAGTGACATCGCGGTAGTCGAAGTGCACCAGGCCACGCAGACGGTATTCAAACTGACCGTCGGCGGATTTGAAGCCGAAGCCCTTCTCGCTGGCGTTGACGACGGGCGTCGACTTCTGCTTGGCTGCCAGTTCTTCCGAAGCCAGTTCCTGTTTGCGATCCAGCACGCGCAGCTTCTGGTCCAGTTCCTGAATTTGCGCCTTCAGTTTTTCGATGTCGGCCTTGTCATCCGCATGGGCCGTGATCGAGGTGAAGACTGCGCTGACTGCGGTGGCGATGAGCAGGCGTGAGAAGGGCCTGCCCAGTGAATTTTTCACTGAGTTCATGGTGTTTTCCTTGTTGTGCGTTGGGTGGCGACCGGCGGGCCTTGCCGGTCTTCCGAGATGAAAAGCTCAGGTGTGTGGCGTGATGCCGGCCCTGTCAGTGCGGGTGTGAATGAAGGATTATTTCGCCTGGTAGATCTGGTCGAAGACGCCGCCATCAGCGAAGTGGGCCTTCTGTGCCTTGGTCCAGCCGCCGGCAACTTCATCGACGGTCAGCAGCTTCACCTTCGGGAATTGCGACGCGTATTTCTTCGCGATCTTGTCCGCTGTCGGGCGGTAGTAATGCTTCGCTGCGAGTTCCTGTCCTTCGTCGGAGTACAGGTAGTTCAGGTAGGCTTCGGCCACCTTGCGGGTGCCGCGACGGTCGACGACCTTGTCGACCACGGCCACCGGCGGTTCGGCCAGGATGCTGACCGAAGGCACGACGATCTCGACCTTGTCCGGACCCAGTTCCTTGATCGCCAGCAGCGCTTCGTTCTCCCAGGCCAGCAGCACATCGCCGATGCCGCGCTCGACGAAGGTGGTCGTTGCGCCGCGCGCGCCCGAGTCGAGCACCGGCACGTTCTTGTAGACCTTGGCGAGGAATTCCTGCGCCGTCTTTTCATTGCCGCCCGGTTGCTTCAATGCATAGCCCCATGCGGCGAGATGGTTCCAGCGGGCGCCACCCGAGGTCTTCGGGTTCGGCGTCACCACCGATACGCCGGGCTTGGCGATATCGCTCCAGTCCTTGATGCCTTTCGGGTTGCCCTTGCGGACCAGGAAGACGATGGTCGACGTGTAGGGTGCGCTGTTATGCGGCAGGCGCTTCTGCCAGTCTTTCGCGATCAGGCCGCGTTGCGCGATCTCGTCGATGTCATAGGCCAGGGCCAGCGTCACCACGTCGGCCGCGAGGCCGTCGATCACGGCGCGTGCCTGCTTACCCGAGCCGCCATGCGACTGCTTGATCTTCAGCTCGCTGCCGGATTGCGTCTTCCATTGGGCGGCGAAGTTCTTGTTGACGTCCTGGTACAGCTCGCGCGTCGGGTCATACGAAACATTCAGCAGAGAAGCTTCGGCAGCTTGTGCCGAGCTTGCGAATGTCGTTGCCAATGTGGCCGCCAGCGTCAGCAGGGCTGCGGCGATCAGTTTTGTTTTCATGGTGTCCTTTCTGAGACGTGGTCCGTATTGCGATGACGAAGTTGCGAAGGCGATGGGCATGCGATGGAGATGCGATCCGCATGCGACAGGACGAAGCTTAGTTTTTGGCCAAGGCTTGAGGGAACGAATAAGTTTGCACTTCCTTATGCGGATTCCGGATATGACCGCCGACAGCCACGGTCCTTGGCCCCGGTCTGCGGGTGTCGCCGGAAAACCCCATACAATTGAAGGCTTTCAACCACCCGCCACCAGCCTTGGCCCGCGTTGGTTCAAGACGCCGCTATGGCGTGGGATAGCCCGAAATAGCCTGAAATTGCCTGGAGACGCCTGATGACCGACTTCACTACCGGCCTCGAACGCCGCTCCGTCAACTTTGCACCGCTGACACCGATCGATTTCATCGACCGCGCCGCAGCCGTCTATGGCGACCGGCTGGCCGTGGTACATGGCGGAGTGCGGCGCACCTGGCGCGAGACTTATGCGCGCACCCGTCGCCTGGGTTCGGCCCTGCAACAGCGCGGCATCGCGAAAGACGACGTGGTGGCGGTGCTGCTGCCCAACATCCCCGAGATGGTCGAGGCCCACTTCGGCGTGCCGATGGCGGGCGCCGTGCTCAACACCCTCAACACCCGACTCGATCTGGCGACGCTGCAGTACATGCTCAGGCACGGCGAAGCGAAGGCACTGATCGCCGATACCGAATACCTGCCGCTGGTCGAGGACATCCGCAAGGCCATGCCTGAGCTGCTGGTCATCGGCGTCAAGGACCCGACCGTCGATACGCCAGCCGTGCCGGCCGGCTGGGTTGATTACGAAGTCCTGCTCGCCGCAGGCGATCCGAATTTCGCATGGCAGCCGCCGGCCGACGAGTGGGACGCGATCGCGCTCAATTACACATCAGGCACCACCGGCGACCCGAAGGGCGTGGTCTACCATCATCGCGGGGCAACCATCAATGCGATCTCGAATATCCTCGAATGGGACATGCCCAAGCATGCGGTCTACCTGTGGACGCTGCCCATGTTCCACTGCAATGGCTGGTGCTTCCCGTGGACGCTGGCAGCGCGTGCCGGGGTCAATGTCTGCCTGCGCAAGTTCGATGCGCAGGGCGTGCTCGACCTGATCGCGAAGGAACACGTCACCCATTACTGCGGCGCGCCCATCGTGCAGAGCGCGCTGGTGGCCGCGCCCGAGGAATACCGGCAGCGCATCAAGCACCGCGTGGCTACCATGGTGGCCGCCGCACCGCCGTCATCGGCAATGCTCGCGCAGATGGCCGAGATGGGCTTCGATATCACGCATGTTTACGGCCTCACCGAAGTCTATGGGCCGGCCACCGTCTGCGCGAAGCAGGAAGACTGGAATGAGCTGAGCCTTGGCGAGCAGGCGCAGATGAATGCGCGTCAGGGCGTGCGCTATCACTTGCAGGCTGGCGTGACGGTGATGGACCCGGAGACCATGCAGCCGGTGCCGGCCGACGGCGAGACCATGGGCGAGATCATGTTCCGCGGGAATATCTGCATGAAGGGCTACCTGAAGAATCCGCGCTCGACCGAAGAATCCTTCAGGGGCGGCTGGTTCCATACCGGCGACCTCGCCGTGATGTACCCGGACGGCTATCTGCGCATCAAGGACCGCAGCAAGGACATCATCATCTCCGGTGGCGAGAACATCTCCAGCATTGAAGTCGAGGATGCGCTGTACCAGCACCCGGCCGTCGTGGCAGCGGCCGTGGTCGCCGCACCCGATGCGAAGTGGGGCGAAGTGCCGTGCGCCTTCATCGAGACCCGGCCCGGCGTTGAACTGAGCAAGGATGAGGTGGTCGCGCACTGCAAGGCCCTGCTGGCCGGCTTCAAGGTGCCGAAGATCGTCGTGTTCAAGGAGCTGCCGAAAACCTCGACCGGCAAGATCCAGAAGTTCGTGCTGCGCGAAGAGGCGGGTTCGGCGAAGGCGATCGACCCGTCCTGACGTTCTTTACTTCGCCGGTGCCTTGATCGCGGTCCACGCGCTCATCGCCTGCGGCGTCAGCGCTGCCCATTTGTCGAGGTCGGCCTTGGGCACGTCGGCGGGCGGCATGCCGACGTTCAGCATCGCCGACTGGAATTCCTTCTCGCTCGGCTTCTCGGGCAGCTTGCTAAAGAAGGCGATGCGCCACGCATTGCAGGTCGCCGCATCATGCACAACGGCGGCCTTGTTGCCCGGCCAGCCCTTGATGATCTCGGTGAGCACCGCTTCGCGCCGGGTCTTCAGCTCGGCCGGCGACAGCTTGCCCTTGGTGCGCGCATTCTTTTGCGTGGTATGAACCTGGGCGAACAAGCCCGCAATATCGCCCATCAGCGGGCCGAATTGCGGTGACGGCACTGTCAGCGTCGAATGCAGCTGCGAGATGGCCGAGCAGCGCAGGGCGGCCGCTTCGCCCGGGGTGTCATCCTGCGCGCCGGCAGTTGCGGCGATGGCGGGGGCGCTGCAGGCCAGCGCCAGCACCGCAATGCGGGTGACGCCGAGGGTCGTCTGCTTCATGGTCTTCCTCATAGTCTTCTTCCGGGTCTTTTTCCGGGTTTTGTTCTGTGGTTCAGGTGCGCGTCGATTGTAGCGGAAGCCCCTGACCGGCAAGGTTCATGAAATATAATCACAGGCTTCACCAAACCACCTGCCGTCCCGGAACCGAACCCATGCGAGTCTTCAATTTCAGCGCTGGTCCTGCCGCCTTGCCGGAGCCCGTGCTCCGTCGCGCCGCCGAAGAGATGCTCGACTGGCATGGCAGCGGCATGTCGGTGATGGAGATGAGCCACCGCGGCAAGGAATTCATCAGCATCGCCGAAAAGGCCGATGCCGATTTCCGTCGCCTGCTGGGCATCCCGTCCAATTACAAGGTGCTGTTCCTGCAGGGCGGCGCGCTGGCGATGAACGCGATCATCCCGATGAACCTGCTCGGCACGAAGACCTCGGCCGATTACGTGAACACGGGCGAATGGTCGAAGAAGTCCATCAGCGAGGCGCAGAAGTACTGCCGCGCGAACGTGGTCGCGTCCGCCGAGGACCGCAAGTTCACCTATGTGCCGCCGCAATCAAGCTGGCAGCTTGACCCGAACGCTGCTTACGTCCATGTATGCACCAACGAGACCATTGGCGGTGTCGAGCATTTCTGGGTTCCCGAGGTCGGCGACGTGCCACTGGTGGCCGACATGTCCTCGCACATCCTGTCGCGCGAGATCGATGTAACGAAGTACGGCGTTATCTATGGCGGCGCGCAGAAGAACATCGGCCCGGCCGGCGTCACCTTCGTGATCGTGCGCGAAGACTTGCTCGATCGCGCACTGCCGATCACGCCGTCGGTGTTCCACTGGAAGGAGCAGGCCGCAGCTGATTCGATGCTGAACACGCCACCCACCTATGGCATCTATATCGCCGGCCTGGTGTTCGAGTGGCTGCTCGAGCAGGGCGGCATGCCCGCCATCGAGGCGCGCAACATCGCGAAGGCCGCGCTGCTGTATGACTACCTCGATGCCAGCGGCTTCTATGTGAGCCCGGTCGAGCGCGACTGCCGCTCGCGGATGAACGTGCCGTTTTTCCTGAACGACGACAAGCTCAACGATGCCTTCCTGAAAGGCGCCGATGCAAACGGCCTCATGCAGCTGAAGGGCCACCGTGTGGTCGGCGGCATGCGGGCATCGATCTACAACGCGATGCCGATCGAGGGCGTGCAGGCGCTGGTCGACTACATGAAAGAGTTTGCCCGCACCCACGGGTGAGCAGGGCCTGTCTCTTGCCCTTTGCGTGACGACACCACCGGCGTCACGGCGCGTGGAATTTAATCGCGATCCACTACTCCAATCCGAAAGCTTGCCGCTCGCCATCGCGAGTGGTGCCGTCGCACAGCTTTTACCGGAGCGCACATGGATCCCCTGTACCCGCAATCCTCCCCCGCCGATGTCGAGATCAGCCTGCATGAGCGCCAGCGGCGCGAACTGATGCAGATGCTGTCCAACAGCGGCAGCCGCCCGGTGGCCGAGCTGTCGGAGATGTCCGAAGCCGAGCGCTGCAAATGGCTGTTCTGGAACCTGCACGAGAACCTCGACGAAATCCGGCGCATGGAGCCTTCGCTGCAGGCGCGCGTGACCAGCATGCAGTTCACCGTGCTCGACGGTTCGACACTGACCGGCGACGGCTCGATGGAGAAACGGCTGGACCTCGCGTGCAAGTGGACGCTGGAGTTGAGCTATCCCGGCTTCCCGGACGAGATCAGCCACGGCCTCGGCGATGGCTGGGTCAATCTGGTGATTGCAGACGAGTCACCTGCTTATCTGAGCGTGCAGGAAGGACAGAAGGCTTATCTTGATGCCGACCACACCACCTACCCGAACCAGTTGTATCTCGAAGGCTGGGTGACGCCGGGCGTGTGGCAGGAGATGCGATCGCACCTTTCCAATCCGAATCCGACCTGCCGCACCGACGTGGTCTTGCTCGACAACGTGCTGTTTCCGGTGAAGAGCGGTTTTGATTTCGTGCTGGGGCCGCCGGGTTCGATCGGGGTCGTCAACATGGAGTTCCGTGCGTTCTCGCATCCGACCGAGCGGCGTTCGTTTCGCCGCGGCGAGCCACGCCGCCGAACCTGAGGCGCCGGGCCGATACGGCCAAAGGTGGCAGCGGGTGGGGGGGTGGCGTAGTGCCGCTTGCATGCTATCTTGACGGGAGCTAGCCTTGTCGTCGGAGGACCCTGATGGAAATGCACCGCGCACCCACCCCTTTGCCGGACGACGAACCTTTCGAGGAAGACGTGCCGCAGCCGATCCCGCCGGAAGAGCCGGTGCCGGACCCGAATCCGGAATAAGCAACAAGCAATAAGCGCCCGTCGTTGGACGCATGCGCATCGAAGCGCAGGGAGGGGCGCACGCCGACCGCGCGCGCCCCGGCATCAGTCCGGGTTGCGCAGCGCGCGCTCTTCCGCTTCCTGCATGTACTGTATGTGCCGCAAGTACCAGGACAGCGCCAGCGCGACGATCGCCAGGCTCAGGCTGTTCCCGAGCCAGAAGCCGGCCGCGCCCTGCAGCATGGCGGGTGTGCCGCCGAGCACGTCGAAGCCCATCAGGTAGCCGCCACCCAGCCCCATGCCCCACAACGCGAAGGCGTACATGATCGTGGGCACGGTCGCGACCTTGTACGCACGCAGCACATAGGCGGTGCCGACCTGCCAGGAATCAAACAGCTGGTAGAACGCGATGAAGAAGAACAGCGGCATGGCGGCTGCCGCGACCTGTGCGTCCGGCGTGTACGCGCCGATGATGATCTCGCGCGTCAGCCACACCAGCACGCCGACACCGACGGCCAGCAGCGCGCCGAGCCGCACGCCGGCACGGCCCGCATGCCGTGCAGCGGCCAGCCGGCCGGCGCCGATCTCTTGCGCGACCAGCGTGCCGGTCGCGTTCGCGATCGACAGCGGCAGCATGTACAGCACGGTGCCGAAGTTCGCGGTGATCTGGTGCGCGGCCAAGGTCTCGTTGCCCAGGCGCGCGATGAACAAGGCCATGAAGGTGAAGGCCGTCACTTCGATCAGGTA
>JACCDQ010111688.1_pt1 | contig 26183 bp, 26 predicted proteins | sample 7446031 | NCBI WGS metagenome assembly JACCDQ01 (sample SAMN15323442, study PRJNA562643) | freshwater metagenome | isolation source: river surface water | place: USA:Blue River Watershed | collected 2017-08-17 | reverse complement strand
TCCGGTGAGGGTCTACACCGCTTTGTGGACCCAGTCGACAACGAGGTCTACCTGTACACCCAGTTTGAGGTTCCCGACTCCAGGCGTATGTTCCCAGTATTCGAACAACCCGACCTGAAGGCCGAGTTCAGCTTCAGCATCATCGCCCCAAGCTATTGGGAAGTCACTTCAAACCAGGCCACCCCAAAGGCGACCGAAGTTAGCGAGGGTGTTTCCCGATGGGACTTCGCACCAACCCCCAGAATCTCCAGTTACATCACCGCACTGATTGCCGGCCCGTATGCAAAGTGGTCGGACGAGCTGACCTCAACCTCCGGCAAGAAGGTTCCGCTTGGAGTGTTCTGCCGCAAGTCTTTGGCCGAGTTCATGGACCCCGAATACATCTTTGAAAAGACCAAGCAGGGATTTGATTTCTTCGAGAACCTGTTCGGCGTCCCATACCCATTCGAGAAGTATGACCAGCTCTGGGTACCAGATTTCAACGCAGGTGCCATGGAGAACGCGGGCGCGGTCACCTTCACCGAGAACTACGTTTTCCGCTCTGCAGTAACCGATGCCACTCGAGAGCGTCGCGTTGTCACAATCTTGCACGAGCTTGCCCACATGTGGTTTGGCGACCTCGTGACCATGCGCTGGTGGAATGACCTATGGCTGAACGAGTCATTTGCAGAATACGCCTCCACGCTAGCCACCGCTGAGGCTACCGAGTGGAAAGAAGCCTGGACCACCTTCGCATCTCTTGAGAAGAACTGGGCCTATCGTCAGGACCAACTGCCATCCACCCACCCAATCGTGGCAACCATCAATGACCTTGAAGATGTTCAAGTCAACTTCGATGGCATCACCTACGCAAAGGGAGCTTCGGTTCTAAAGCAGCTCGTCGCCTGGGTTGGTCAGGAGCCATTTGTTCGCGGAGTATCGAGCTATTTCAAAAAGCACGCCTGGGGAAACACTGAACTCCAAGATCTTCTGGTCGAACTGGAGCGTGAATCCGGTCGTGACCTGACCAGCTGGTCCAAGCTATGGCTTGAGACCGCAGGTGTGAACACCCTGAAGCCCGATTTCACCCTGGACTCTGATGGCAATTACAGCTCGTTCCACATTATCCAGACTGCCATTGCCGAGCAGCCGACCATTCGTCCTCACCGCATGGGCGTTGGTCTTTTCAACCTGGTCGATGGAAAGCTGGTTCGCAGTGAGTACCTCGAGCTCGACATTGATGGCCCACGCAGTGAAGTGCCACAGCTAGTTGGCAAGAAGCAGCCTGACCTATTGCTCCTGAACGACAACGATCTTGCGTACGCAAAGATCCGTCTAGACGACCGCTCCGCGAAAGCTGCCCTCGGAAACCTCTCCGGTATCGAGGACACCCTGGCCAGAACCTTGGTCTGGACTGCGGCTTGGGATTCAACTAGAGATGGTGAATCACCAGCGTCTGACTTCATCGACCTCGTTCTGGGCCACATCGGCCCAGAGACTGAGTCGACCACGATCCTCACCCTGCTCCGCCAGCTGGTCACCACCGGAACTCTCTACACCGCTCCAGCCAAGCGCGAGGCAGCTTTGACCAAGATTGCCGATGGGCTTATCGAATTGGCGACCAAAGCAAAACCAGGCTCAGATTCACAGCTGCAGTTTGTGAAGTTCGTGCCTCAGTTCGCTCGCACTCAAACCCATGCCAAGTGGATGCAAGAGCTACTTGATGGTAAGAGCGCGCTGCCAGGACTTGTGGTTGACCAGGATGTTCGTTGGGAGCTCGTCATCGGACTCGTGATCTGCGGAGTCTTCGGCGAGGCTGACATAGCGAAGGAGCTGGAGCGCGACAACACCGCAAACGGTCAGAAGTTTGCCGCCGCAGCGACTGCAGCTATCCCCACGTCAGAGGGCAAGCTCGCGATCTGGAAGAAGCTAACCGAGACCGAGGAGTTCTCAAACACCCTCATTAACTCGGCTTCCCTGGCATTTGGTCGTGTAAACGACACCGGGCTTCTCGCTCCATATGCAGACCACTACCTGGCAAACGCCGAGAGAATCTGGGATGAGCGCAGCTACCACATTGCCGCATACCTACTCAACAACCTCTACCCAATTCAGCTCGCCAACGTGGAGCTTGCTGAGAAGACCAAGGTTCTGATTGAGAAAGACTCCATCAAGGCAAAGCCGGCTTTGAGACGAATCCTGATCGAGAACCTAGCGGCCTTGGAGCGTGGACTAACCGCGCAAAACAAGGACGCCTGATGCTCTGGCTCGAGAGTCTTGGGGTTTGGGAGACGCCAGCCAGAATCGGCATGATTTTGATCTTGGCGGTAATCGCCAGGATTGTGCTGGCCTTCTCGATTCGCAAGACCACTCGGGCCATTCTTGAGGGCGCTAGGTCGGTTTCGAAAAACGGAAAAGGCTCCAAGGGAAATGGGGAGCGAGTCGCACAGCGCGGCAAAACTATCTCTGCCGTACTGGATAACTTCGCAACCTGGACCCTCGTCATAACAGTTGTCGTGATGATCCTCAGTGAGCTCGGCGTTGATGTTGGCGCGCTAATTGCTGTGTCAACGATCGTTGGAGCCGCAGTTGGCTTTGGTGCTCAAACGCTCGTGAAAGACGTTATCTCTGGCATCTTCATGGTTTTTGAAGACCAATTCGGAGTCGGTGACGATGTGAATCTCGGAACCGTAGTTGGCAAAGTCGAGCGCGTGAGACTGAGGGTCACCGAGGTGCGCGATCAAGACGGCATGCTTTGGTTTGTTCGCAACGGCGAGATCATCAATGTCGGTAATGGATCACATGGAAAATCTCTATGACCGCATAGGTGAGGCGGGTTTCACCCAGCTCACCAAGGTCTTCTACGAGGGTGTTTCTCAGGATCCACTGTTGCAACCGATGTATCCAGAGGAGGACCTCGGTCCCGCCGAGCGCAGACTGAGGATGTTTCTAGAGCAGTACTGGGGTGGACCTGACACCTACCAGCAGGAGCGTGGGCACCCAAGGCTCCGCATGCGTCACTTTGAGTTCAAGATTGGACCGAAGGCGCGCGATGCTTGGCTCGCTCACATGCGTAAAGCCGTTGATTCGCTGGAACTCTCAGCCATCGACGAAGCCATGCTTTGGGATTACCTAGAGCGAGCCGCTCACGCGATGCTAAATAGCTTCGAGGACTAGCTGAGTCGATAACTCTCTTTGGAGAGCACGTGTCCGTGACGAGTCGACAACCTAACCCAGCCCTTGGTTCTGTAAACCTGAACCATCTCACCCTGGGTCATAAAACCCAATCCCGCCAGAGCAAACGCGACAGCGGCTGGGAAGTTGTGCGAAAGCCCAACCGATTTTCCCCAGATTTGAAGCCTCACCTTTGCGGCAATCGAACTTCCGATACTCTCCGGTAAAGCGCTAGCAACCTCAGCAATGCCATCTTTTGCCCACTGAGTAATCTCGCCTTGCGGAATCTCTCCGGCTGGCTCCCAACCTACTCTTGGTGGCGTGACACCGGTCCAAGCGGCTCGTTGCTGAACTGGTGGTAGCGATAGCTCGAGGTCCTCGCCAACAGCGGCTAGCCGCTCCAGGATTGCAGAGATCTCAAAGTTCGCATCTATCTCATGCGGAGCTGACAGCTTGATGGTTCTGAGGCCCAACACGGTTGGCCCGTCAGCTAGGAGGCTGCCCGAATAAATCGGGGAAACATAAACAGCCAGTACGTCCGAGAATGCTCGGAGTTTCACCAATCCTTCTTGATCGAGTTTCTTTGCTCGCTCAAGAAAACTAACAAGGTCCGATACATCGGAGTGATCACTGAGATGGATTGCTGGCATGAGGGTTCTAAACTAGCGCTGAACAGGGGAAATAATGACCATCGCCATCCCGAATGACCCAGTCAAGGACCTACTCAGAGTCCTCGATCTGAAGCAATTGACCGCAACAGAGTTCCAAGGCGAAACCCAGTGGATGCCGCATGGCAGAGTGTTTGGTGGTCAAGTCCTGGCTCAGGCATTGTCTGCAGCACAGCGCACTGTCGAGCAATCCAGACCTGTGCACTCTCTCCACTCATACTTTCTGAGACCGGGAGATATCAATCTGGAGATTCGCTTCTCAGTCGAGATTCTTAGAGACGGAAAGAGTTTCAGCGCAAGACGTGTGCACGCGCTCCAAAACGACGTGCCAATCTTTTCGATGATTGCTTCATTCCAAGAACACTCCCCCGGGTTAGAACACAGCAGCGAGTTCCCCACCAATGTGCCTGACCCAGAATCACTGCCCTCGGCTGCAGAGCTTCTGGGACAAATCGATCACCCGATCGCTGAGTACTGGTCAAAGGCAAGACCCTTTGACCTAAGACATGTAAATGGTCCGCTTTACTTCAGGGCACCCAAGGACAACTCTGCTAATCAAATGGTTTGGTTCAAGGCGCTTGGAGATTTCCCCGAAGATGTAGCTTTGAATGCGGCAGCTCTTGCCTACGCATCTGACTATTCGATACTCGAACCGATTCTCAAGCGCCATGGAGTTGCCTGGGCGCACCCTGGATTGAGCTCCGCGAGCTTGGATCACGCGATGTGGTTTCACCGGCCAACCAAAGTTGACCAGTGGCACCTTTACGTCCAAGAGAGCCCATCCGCTCAGGGCGGTAGAGGTCTCTCGATTGGAAAGATCTTCAATCAATCCGGTGAGCTCGTTGCAACCTGTGCCCAGGAGGGTATGGTCCGTGTCCCCGAGGTCTCCTAATCGCGAGTTAGTCGACGATAGGTGGAACGGTGAGGCTTTGCTGCCTCAGGGCCCAGTCGCTCAACCTTGTTAGCCTCATAAGCCTCGAAGTTACCCTCGAACCAGTACCACTGATCAGGGTTCTCATCAGTGCCCTCGTAGGCAAGGATGTGGCTGGCCACACGGTCCAAGAACCAGCGATCGTGTGTGATAACCACGGCACAACCTGGGAACTCAAGCAGTGCATTCTCCAAAGAAGCCAGGGTTTCAACGTCTAGGTCGTTAGTCGGCTCATCCAAAAGCAATAGGTTTCCACCCTGCTTCAATGTCAACGCAAGGTTCAAACGGTTTCGCTCACCACCAGAGAGCACACCTGCCTTCTTTTGCTGGTCGCCGCCCTTGAAGCCAAATGCCGCAACGTAGGCCCTGGAAGGCATTTCCACCTGACCCACGGTGATGAAATCAAGCCCACCGGAGACAACCTCCCAGAGGGACTTATTTGGGTCAATTCCAGCGCGGTTCTGGTCAACGTATGAGATCTTCACAGTCTCGCCAACCTTCAGATCTCCGGAGTCGAGCTCATGCAAACCGGTGATGCACTTGAACAGAGTTGACTTTCCGACACCGTTTGGACCAATGATTCCAACGATGCCGTTGCGAGGAAGCGAGAAGCTGAGGTTGCTAAATAGCGGCCTTCCGTCGAAGCCCTTAGCGATGTTCTTCGCCTCGATGACAACATTTCCAAGTCGAGGTCCTGGCGGAATCTGGATCTCTTCGAAATCGAGCTTTCTGGTCTTCTCAGCCTCGGCAGCCATCTCCTCATAGCGAGCCAGACGAGCCTTGGACTTGGTCTGCTTGGCCTTGGGTGAAGACCTTACCCACTCAAGCTCATCAGCAAGACGCTTTGCCAGCTTGGCGTCCTTCTTACCCTGCACCGAAAGACGCTCCGCCTTCTTCTCTAAGTAAGTTGAGTAGTTACCTTCGTATGGGTAGGCGCGACCGCGGTCTAGCTCCAAGATCCACTCAGCGACATTGTCTAGGAAGTAACGGTCGTGGGTAACGGCCAGTACTGCACCTGGATACTTAGCTAGGTGCTGCTCCAACCAAAGCACGCTCTCAGCATCCAGGTGGTTGGTTGGCTCATCCAAAAGAAGTAGGTCTGGCTTTTGTAGCAGTAGCTTGCAAAGCGCCACGCGACGGCGCTCACCTCCAGAGAGGTGGGTAACAGGGGTGTCGCCCGGAGGGCAGCGCAGTGCGTCCATCGCCTGCTCCAGCTGGTTCTCTAGGTCCCAGCCGTTTTGAGCATCGATCTCCTCTTGCAGGCTACCCATCTCAGAAAGTAGCGAGTCATAGTCGGCGTCTGGGTTTGCTAGCTCTGCGGAAATCTCGTTGAAACGGTCGATCTTGGCCTTCAGATCACCGACAGCCTCTTCGACGTTGCCAAGAACGGTCTTTTCTTCGTTTAGCGGTGGCTCCTGCATCAAGATGCCGACGCTGAATCCTGGAGACAGTCGAGCTTCGCCGTTTGATGGGGTATCGAGCCCCGCCATAATCTTCAGGACCGATGACTTACCGGCGCCGTTTGGACCAACAACACCGATTTTTGCGCCCGGATAAAAGGCCAGGGTGACATCGTCAAGAATGACCTTGTCGCCGTGTGCCTTGCGAGCTTTGATCATCTGGTAGATAAATTCAGCCAATTTGCATCCTTATTTCTCAGGCGAAAATCCCTCTTCGCCAACGCCTCGGAAAGCTTAGCTGACCTGGGGCCTAGGTTGACGAAGAGGGATTTAGGGATCGACCAGCCTTGCTTGGGGGGATGACTGATCGACTTCTTTTATGCCGGCTGAAGCTCTTCCTCGAGCTCCTCGTCTAGCTCATCCTCATCGGGACGAATCACCACACGATCAAAGCTGCTCACACCAAAGTTCAAATCCAAGCCGACATGGTCAGCATCGATTTCGATCGAGGTACCAGAGCGCTCACCGTTGTCCCAGTCACGGATCTTCAACTTCCCAGCAACAACGATTCGGTCACCCTTGCTAACTGAGTCGAGGATGTTCTTGGCCAGCTGGCGGAACGCCACGACGGTGAACCAGTTAGTTGAAGTTGTGGTCCACGCGTTCTTCGCGGCATCAAACCGGCGTGAGTTTGCCGCGAGCCGAAAACTGCACATCAGCAGGTTATCGGCGGTCTCACGGCGCTTCACATCCGTCGCCACAAGCCCCGAGACTGTAATTTGTTCTGACATTTGCCCTCCTAGGTTGTTTCACCCAGTGTTGCAATTGCCAGGCACTGACCCAAGCCCGTAGTTCAAGGCTGTGGATAACTCCAGGCTTTCAGAGCTTGTTAGCGCAGCAGATGGGTGAACTTTGAGCGCACCTTCGCCACCTTGGGAGCGACCACCGCAACGCAGTAACCCTGATTTGGGTTCTTTGCAAAAAAGTCTTGGTGGTACTCCTCTGCGGCGTAAAACTCACCCAGTTCGGTGATCTCTGTCACGACAGCGTCTCCCCAAATCGCCTTTGAACGCTCAAGAGCTGCCTCAAAAACCTCACGCTGGCCATCAACGAAGAACATTGAGGAGCGGTACTGAGTGCCGATGTCATTGCCCTGACGGTTGAGCTGGGTCGGATCATGCAAGGTGAAGAAAATGTCGAGAATGTCATCAGAGGAAATCACGCTCTCATCAAACTCGATGCTGACAACCTCGGCGTGACCGGTGTTGCCATCGCAAACCTGCTCATAAGTTGGATTTGCCTTGTGGCCGCCGGTGTAACCGCAGGTCACATCGGAGATGCCTTTGAACTGAGAGTATGCGGAGTCAAGACACCAGAAGCAGCCGCCGCCTAGAACGAATTTTGTCATGGGTAACTAAACTCACTTTCCAAGACCTCGCTTCCCGATGCTAGGTCTTTTAGGAAGCCTAATTGACTCAAAAGCACCCAACTCTCGGCGTGATATTTGCTCTAACCGCCGCACTGCTTTTTGGCTTGAATGCCTCAACCACCAAAGTCATCATTCAATCCGGGCTCTCCGCAGAGCAGGTGGTTTTCATTCGCTCCATGTTCTCAGCAACCATCGCACTCATCTGGGCATTAGTTGCAAATCGTTCCGCCCTGAAAGTGAAGGCCAAACAAATTCCCCAGCTATTGCTGCTTGGTGTAGTTGGCGTAGGTGCACTGCAGTGGACCTACTCACTCGCGGTCGTGAAGCTCCCAGTTGGGATTGCGCTTCTTATCGAATACACCGCGGTGCTATGGGTTCCAATCATCATGATGCTGTTCTTCAGTGAATCTGTGAAAAAACAAATCTGGCTAGGAGCGGCCCTAGTACTGGGTGGCCTAGCGGTAGTTGGACAAGTCTGGGATTCCACCCTGAACCCAGAGGGCGTGCTCTGGGGAATTGCAGCAGCTGCTTCCCTAACCTTTTACTTCATCTCAGGAGAGCGCATTCAGCGTAATCTCCCAACCAACGTGACCATGTTCTATGGCATGAGCACCGCAACCCTATTGTTCTTGCCGTTTGCAAACTGGCCAGCGTTTGACTTCTCATCACTTGGAACTCCGCTGGATTTGACCGGGAATCTAAGTGGCACAGAACTGCCACTTTGGGCTTTGCTGGTTTGGATGGGCATTATGGGCTCCTTCCTGCCCATGGCATTTAGCTACCTGGCGTTGCGTCACCTCAGCGCAACAATCGTCGGCATTATCGCGACTAGTGAAACCGTGCTGGCATTCTTCTTTGCTTTACTCTGGCTTGGTGAAGTGATCACATTTACACAAACCCTGGGGGGTATAGTGGTCGTGCTCGGAATCCTGCTTGCGCAGACCGCGCGGAAGCAAAAGACAATCGAAACAGTTGAGTAAAAAATGGCTACTTTAGATCTAACCCTCGAAACCTTTGAAACCACCATCAAAAAAGATGGCATCACGCTTGTGGATTTCTGGGCAGAGTGGTGTGGACCCTGCCGCATGTTCGGCCCAATCTTTGAAAAGTCCTCAGAGGCACACCCAGAGATCAGATTTGGCAAGGTAGACACTGAGGCGCAGCAGGAGCTTGCTGGGATGGCCGGCATTACTTCCATCCCGACCCTGATGATTTTCAGAGACGGCATCTTGCTTTTCAACCAAGCTGGAGCGCTTCCTGGCCCAGCCCTCGAAGACCTAATCGGCAAGGTTGAGGCTTTGGACATGGACGAAGTCCGTGCCGAGATTGCCAAGCAGTAAGGCAAATGCGCAATAACTCACTAGCGATGCTCGCCACCATCACCGGTGTCGGCATCTTGGCCTGGTGGGTTGGTTTTTTTGATCCTGAGACCTGCACCCCTGAAGCGCAACAGGCTGGTTGGACCAGCTGCGAATCAATTGCTCAAGAACGCACGCTTGCCCTCTGGGTGCTGATCATCACAACCTTGGTTGCAGTGACAATCACCCTGATAAGGCGCAATAAACGCAAGCGCTAAAGCGCTGCGAACTCTTTGTAATCAAGCTCTGGGAACGCGTGATGCACTGCCGCGTTTGTGATGGCTCCATCGTGAGTGTTTAGCCCCAAGGCAAGCGCTGGGTCCTGCGCGCAGGCCTTGTGCCAACCGAGCTCTGCAAGCTTCATCAGGTATGGCAGAGTCGCATTGGTCAAAGCTTGAGTTGATGTCTGAGGCACAGCACCAGGCATGTTGGCCACACAGTAGTAAGTGCTCTGGTGAACCTCGTAGGTTGGGTTGTCGTGAGTGGTTGGCCTTGAGTGCTCAAAGCAGCCACCCTGATCGATTGCGATGTCAACCAAAACAGAACCTGGACGCATGGCTTTCACCATCTCATCGGTGACCAGCTTCGGGGCACGCTCCCCCGGAATCAATACTGAACCAATCACCAAATCGGCATCCTTGAGCTCAGCGGCAATCTCATAGGAGGTGGAGACCTTGGTCTTTACCTGTGATGAGAAACGAGCATCCAATTCACGAAGTCTTGGGATGGACAAATCGATGACCGTTACATCGGCTCCCATTCCGTGGGCGACGGTTGCAGCCTCAGTACCGGCCACACCGCCACCGATAACAACAACCTTTGCCTTGCGGGTGCCTGGAACACCACCCATCAAGACACCAATTCCGCCGTTTGTTTTCATCAGCTGGTAGGCACCAATCTGGGCAGAGAGTCGACCGGCAACCTCGCTCATTGGCTGCAGTAGTGGCAACTGACGGTTTGGAAGCTGAACGGTCTCATAAGCGATTGCGGTCACTCGGTTCTCAAGCAACGCCTCCGTGCACTCCTTTGAAGCAGCCAGGTGCAGATAGGTGAAAAGCAATTGGCCGGGAACCATCAACGGATACTCCTGCGCGATTGGCTCCTTTACCTTCACAACCAACTCAGCGAACCAGGCCTCTTTGGCAGTTGCGACAATCTCTGCGCCCGCAGCCTGGTAGTCCGAGTCAGCGAACCCAGATCCAACACCTGCACTTTGCTCAACCATGACCTGGTGACCGCGGCGCACCAATTCGTGAACTCCAGCAGGCGTCATTGCCACGCGAGACTCGTTGTTCTTTACTTCCTTTGGGACACCGATCTTCACTGCGCACTCCTATGGTGAGATTTCCTGAATTGTTGCAAAAGTTTCGTCAATTCGAATAAGTCCTAAAATTTATTCAGAATTTGATTCAAATTTCGAATAATTTGCAGCAACACAAGGAGTGCTCATGCTTTCACCGAAGAATCTGCAACACCCAGAGCTAGATGCCACCGACTCAGAGATTTTGAAGGTGCTATCAACCCAAGGGCGTATCTCTAACGCAGAGCTTGCAAGCAAAGTTGGCATTGCGCAATCGACCTGCCTGGCAAGAGTCAGAAACCTGGTTGAGAGCAAAGTGATCAAAGGTTTCTCCGCAGAGATCGACCCGGCAGCCCTGGGCCTTGAGCTGCAGGCACTCATCTCCGTGACACTGAGGGCAGGCGCAAGAGCGAACCTCTCTGACTTCATGACCCAAATCAGGTCGCACCCCCAGGTGATACAGATCTTTTTTCTGGGTGGCACCGAAGACTTCATCGTTCACGTGGCAGTGAAGAACTCGGACGAGGTGCGGGAGTTCGTGCTTGCTCAGCTGAGCAATAATCCTGCTGTTGCTAACACCAGAACCAACCTGGTATTTGACCACTTCCACAAGGGTCCAATCGCCTAGCTAGAATCGGGTGGTCAAAGGAGATCGCGTGTACGACGCCATGCATAAACCGGGTTCGTTTCCGGAGCTCAGAAAGGCCGTCTTCGACTACGCCTCCGAACGAATGGATTTAGATCCAGCTCCGCTGGATGGTCCCAAAAGTCTCGCTGAACTTCAGCGTCTGGCAGGGCAAACCATCACCGAGTCTGGGCTGGGCGGCCTTGAAGCCCTGAAGCTATTTGGTGATGTGCTTGCCCCGGCAACTATCTCTATTGACCACCCAAATTACCTCTCATTTATCCCTGCAGCTCCAACTGAAGCCTCATCGCTATTTGACCTGGTGGTGTCAGCGTCTTCGATTTATGGCGGAAGCTGGACTGAGGGTGCTGGTGCGGTTTATGCCGAGAACCAAGTGCTCGAGTTTCTTGGTAACGAGTGTGGTTTGCCAGCAGGTTGCGGTGGTGTGTTTGTCCAGGGTGGCACCTTGGGAAATCTCTCAGCCCTGGTTACCGCTCGAGACGTTGCTCAAAAGCGTTTGGGTCGAAAGCGCTGGGCAATCCTTGCCTCCGAGGAATCGCATTCTTCGTTGAAGGCTGTTGCCAAGGTCATGGATATAGAAATCGTGAAAGCGAGCGCTCCAACCGGATCGCTTCAAAAACCTGAGCTCGAATCCGCACTGCAACAGGCTAAAGATGAAGGGCTGGAGGTCTTCGCGATCATTGGTACCGCCGGCACAACAAACTTCGGAATCGTTGATGACCTAAAGGCGATTGCTGAGGTTTGCAAGGCGAACGACATTTGGTTCCACGTCGATGGTGCCTACGGACTTGCAGGTATCCTCTCCCCCGTCCATCGCCAGCTCTACGCGGGTATCGAGGATGCCGACAGCTTCATCGTGGATCCACACAAGTGGCTCTTTGCACCATTTGACGCCTGTGCATTGGTTTATAGAGAACCAGCGTTGGCCCGAGCCGCCCACACTCAGCACGGCGAATACCTCGAGACCCTGAATGAAAAAGATGAGTTCAACCCATCCGATCATGCCTTCAACCTCACCAGACGCGTCCGTGGGCTACCGCTTTGGTTCTCGATGGCGACCCATGGAGTTGCCAGATACCGAGAGGCGATCAAGCAAAACATCACCCTTGCGCACCAGATCGCCGAGGAAATTCGAGGCCGTGATTACCTCAAACTGGTCCGAGATCCTCAGCTTTCCGTTGTGGTATTCGAGCGTCTTGGTTGGGACAAGGCCGACTATGACAGCTGGAGCGAGAAACTACTTGAGTCAGGATTTGCATTTGTCGTGCCGTCCTCTCACAAGGGCAAAGTGAACACCAGGTTTGCAATCGTCAACCCAACCACCAAGTACGAAGATCTGGTCAAGATCTTGGATTCGATGGAGTGAGCATGAAAGTTACTAAAGTCCAGGCACCCGCCTCGCTATCAAGTGTTAAGGCACCGGAGCGCGGCAGCATAACCGTGGCAGCCGTACAGGTTAGTTGGCGCGAAGATCAACGCGAGCACCAGTCCAACCTTGAGCATGCCATCAGATTGGCGAAGGAGCAGGGTGCCGAGATTGTCTTCCTGCCAGAACTCACCCTCTCCCGCTACCCCGCGGACGTTTGCCCGACCGGAGTCCCCTCTGACACCGCAGAGCCCTTGCTGGGCGGCGAGACCTACAGCTTTGTTTCTCGGCTAGCCAAAGAACTAGACATCGCGATTCACGCATCGCTATATGAGGCAACTGGTTTTACAGACGGACGCGGACTCAACACCGCGATTCTCGTGAATGGTCAGGGTCAACTGGTTGGTAAAACCCCAAAGCTTCACATTCCAGTCACTGAGGGGTACTTCGAGGACAAGTACTTCCAAGAGGGTCCAAATCAAAACCCATACCCGATCTGGGATCACGCTGGAGTCAAACTTGGCATGCCGACCTGTTGGGATGAGTGGTTCCCTGAGGTAGCCCGAGCTTATGGTCTACGCGGAGCTGATGTGCTTTGCTACCCAACAGCAATTGGATCCGAGCCAGATCATCCAGATTTTGACACTGAACCACTTTGGAGACAGACCATCGTCGGTCACGCGATTGCGAACGGTCTTTTCATAGTCGTGCCAAACCGCTGGGGTAACGAGGGGCGCATCAATTTCTATGGCTCTAGCTTCATAGTCGACCCGTATGGCCGAATCTTGGCTCGGGCAGCACGCGAGGGCGATGAGCTGTTGATCGCCGAGCTCGATCTAGATCAGAGGCGAGATTGGCTGGAGCTGTTTCCGTTTTTTGGAACCAGAAGACCAGACACCTACTCAGTCCTAACCGAGCCGATCGTCAACCCGAGATCAGACTCTGGTGAGGGAATTGAGGGTGGCATACCGGGACTGAGGCCATGAGAGTATTTCCAGCCGAGTGGCAGCCACACGCTAGGACCTGGCTAGCCTTCCCAACCTCCGGCTACACCCTTGGTGAAACAGAATCGGACCACGATAAGGCTCGCAAGGCTTGGGCCAGTGTCGCGAACCACGCCAGCGAGTTCGAGCCCGTGAGCGTTGTGGTGAACCCAGGTGATGAGCTGATTGCTAAGAAATATCTCTCCGCAGCCTGTGAACTGATTCCAATCCCGATCAACGATGCCTGGATCAGAGACAGTGGCCCGAGCTTCGTAATTGAAAATCGAGAACTCAAGGCCATCAACTGGGTTTTCAATGGTTGGGGTGGTCAAGAATGGGCAAGCTATGACAAAGACGCCAAGCTCGCGACCGAAATCGCAAAGCTGATTGGTGTTGAGGTTCTGGATACACCGCTTGTGAACGAGGGTGGTGGCTTTCATGTAAGTGGCTCAGGCGAGTTACTACTCACCAAGACCGTTCAGCTTGGCAAGGGTAGAAACCCCAAGCTCAGTGCCAATGAGGTTGAGGCTCAGATGCATGAGTTGCTCGGCACCAACAAGGCCATTTGGCTAGAGCGCGGCCTGACCCGAGATTACGAAGAGTTTGGGACGCAGGGGCATGTCGACATCGTCGCTTGCTTCACCCCAGATGGCAGAGTCTTGTATCACGATCAAAGAAACCCAAACCACCCCGACTACCCGGTTTCAGCAGAAGTTAGAGAGCTATTTATTCGCTCCGGGTATGAGGTAGTTTCGGTCCCTGCACCACAGATCCTCTCCGATGGTGAGGGACCGGTTGATTTCAGCTACATAAATCACTACGTGCTGAACCACGCAGTTCTACTTTGCGCCTTCGATGACCCCAGGGACAAAGAAGCCAAGGCAATTCTTCGAGAGGTCTACCCCGGCCGCGAAATAGTACTTATCAATGCCACCGAAATCTTTGCTCGCGGTGGTGGAATTCACTGCATCACCCAACAACAGCCTGAGGTCAAGTAAATGCGTATGCGCGCGGTGCCCAAAACCGACTTAGTAGTGTCCGAACTTTGCCTTGGTGGCAATGTCTTTGGCTGGAGCGCGGACAAAGATCAGTCCTTCAGTGTGCTGGATGCATTTGCAGCCAAAGGCGGCAACTTCATCGACACTGCCGATGTCTACAGTGAGTGGAAACCCGGCAATGTTGGCGGTGAATCCGAGACCATCATCGGGTCGTGGCTACAAGCCAAAGACCGGGATCAGTTTGTGATTGCAACCAAAGTCGCCAAACTCTCAACTAGGCCAGGACTAAGCGGCAACAACATCATCGCCGCCTGCGAGGACTCGCTAAGAAGACTTGGCACCGACCACATCGACATCTACTACTCTCACCACTTCGATGGCGAAGTAGCCATCGAAGAAACCCTGGCGGCCTACGAACAACTAATCGCAGCTGGCAAGGTTCGCTACATCGCCGCCTCACAACACAGTGCGGACCAGCTAAGGCGCGCCAGGGCAGTAGCTGAAGAGAATGACCTGCCGCAATACATTGCCCTGCAAAACGAATACAACTTGATCGAACGCGAAGCCTTTGAAACCGATTCAATGCCAATCCTCAATGAGTTCGGCATCGGAGCGTTTCCATTTTTTGCCCTTGCTCGCGGTTTTCTGTCTGGAAAGTATCAACCCGGCACCAAGATCGAATCGGTCAGGGCGCAAGGGGTTGAGGCTTATTCAACCGAAGAAAACTTTGACTTGCTAGAGCGATTGAGCGCAGTGGCCAAAGAACACGGTGTATCGACTGCTGCAGTTTCGCTGCAGTGGCTTCGTCAAAGACCCAGTGTCATAGCTCCGATTGCCTCAGCCAGAACAACCGAGCAACTCACGGAGATAACCCAGGAACTGACTCTTGGCGAGCAAGAAATTGAATTCATCAAGGGTTAGCAATTTCTGGTTTGCCCCGGGGGTAATTGGTTGTAAAGTTGGGGCTTTCGTCCTGTAGAAAGCAAGGTATTGAACGAGCACGTTTTTGGCGCTGCCACACTCCTAGATCCGAATGACCCGATGGGCCTCAGAAATGATGCCCCGCTACTCGATGCGTGGATTAGAGACATAACCGCTGAACGCACCCCGTTCCAAATACCAGGCCACAAGGGTCGTATTGATCTGACTGGTCCAGTTGTTGACGGAGATATCCCAGTTCTACCCGGGAACCACCCAAACCGCATCTCCCCCTCCTTGATTTTGGAGGCCGAGGCTATCGCAGCCAAGACCTGGGGTGCTGACCTTTGTCGCTTCGGAGTGAATGGCTCAACCGGATCCAACCATGCTGCAGTGATGGCAGTAGCTGGACCTGGAGACAAGGTCATTGTCACCAGAACTCTGCACAAGTCCATGCTGGTCGGCATGGTATATGCCGGTGTTGAGCCAATTTGGGTGAGGCCAGAAATTAATCCGCTTACCGGACTTCCCGAGTATCTACCCTCTTCAAGACTTCGTGAGACTCTGGAGCAGCACCCAGACGCCAAGGCCGTTCTAATTGGAGAGCCCTCCTATGTCGGCACCATGTCGAACATCCCAAGACTCTCCCAGGTCGCCCATGAATTTGGAATTCCGTTGGTCGTGGATGCGGCTTGGGCGGCGCACTTCGGTTTTCACCCTGAGCTGCCTCTGAACCCAATTTCTGAGGGTGCCGACATTGTGGTCACCTCTGCCCACAAGACCCTCCCTAGCTACTCTCAGGCGAGCTTCGTGCTTGCCAAGTCCGGCTATGTTGACCTAGCTCGATTGAACAAAGCGTTTGACTCAACTCAAACCACCTCAATGTCTGGTCGAATCTTGGCTTCTATCGATGCCGCTCGAGCGTTGATCTCTCGTCATGGTGCAGAGCTAATCGGCCCGGTAATTGAGGCAACCAAGGCTGGTCGTGCGAAGCTTCGCGAGCACGGCATCGGAGTGATCGATGGTCCATACATCGATCCACTCAAGCTCGTTATCTTGCTTGCCGAAACCGGTTCTGACGGTAATGCCATTGAAAATGAGTTGCTTTCAATGAACATCGACCTCGAGATGGCAAACCGTGATGTGATCATCCCGATGATCACGTTGGCAGATACCCCGCAACGAATCGATTCGCTGGTGAGCACGATCATCAAGCTGGTTGAGAAGTTCAAGGGCGACCCTAGACCGATTTCGGTTTCACCAGCTTTTTCAATTGAACCGGTAGTGATTCAAAACCCGCGCGATGCATTCTTTGCTAAGTATGAGGTGGTCGCCGCGAGCGATGCTGTTGGTCGAGTCAGTGCAGAACTAATCTGCCCCTACCCTCCTGGAGTTCCGGTTTTTAGCCCGGGTGAATTGATTACACAGGCAGGTTTTGATGCGCTGATGGAGGCAAGGGATATTGGCGTTCGAATTGCCTTTGTCGCAGACCCAACATTGCAGACGTTCAAGGTTTTGAAGGACTAAAAATGTGGCACCATTGAGACCTTAGTGAAAGGTCCAATGATGCGCCCAGTTACCAAAATCGATGAACTTGCTAACGAATTTCTAGAGATCAACGTTGCCAACAACCCGACCTATGCAACCTATTTGGGAATGCCGGGTGGCGAAGGCGACATGGATGACCTTTCACCTGCAGCCCTAGAGCGTGACTACGAACTGGCTAAAAAGACGCTTGCAGCGCTGAATGCTCTTGAGGCAGTTGACGATGTTGACCTAGTCACCAAAGATGCCCTTTCCTCTTCGCTAGAGGGTGAGATTGCAAAGCACGAATCGGGCCTGGTGTATCGAGAGCTAAACAACATCGCATCTGCGGCCCAGGGCGTGCGCGATATCTTCGACCTATCCCCAACCAAGACCGAGCAGGACTGGGAGAACATTGCCTCCCGAATGCGCAAGGTCGGTGAATCCCTGGCCGGCTATGCCGAGAGTCTGAGGATTGGTTTTGAATCTGGCAACGCTCCAGCCAAGCGACAGCTTGAGGAGGTAATTGGCCAGGTCAAGCAGATCAACAACCCGGAGGGCTTCTTCCACACCTTCGCAGCCGGAGCTGAAATTGAAGGCGGTCTGAGCGACTCGCTCAAGAAGGAGCTTGCGGAGGCTGCAAAGGATGCCACCGAGGGCTACGCCCGTTTTGGCGACTTCCTGACTGAGATGATGCCCAAGGCAAACTCAAAGGATGCGATTGGTCGCGACCTCTATGCAATTCTGAGCAAGAAGTTCCTCGGTGCAGCGGTCGACTTCGATGAGACCTACGAGTGGGGTAAAGAAGAGTTAGCCCGCGTTATCGCAGAGCAGAACGCAGTTGCAAACCAGATCTTGCCTGGGGCAAACGTTGCCGAGGCGGTTGCTCACCTTGAGAAGGACCCGAGCACCAAGCTGCACGGCACAGACGCGCTCAAGGCGTGGATGCAGCAGCTGAGCGACAAGGCAATTGAAGAGCTGGGACGAACTCACTTTGATATCGCTCCCGAGCTTCGCAATCTCGAGTGCATGATTGCCCCTACCAAGCACGGAGGCATCTACTACACCGGTCCATCGGACGACTTCTCACGTCCAGGCAGAATGTGGTGGTCGGTGCCTGAGGGTGTAGACACCTTCGACACCTGGCGCGAAACCACCACCGTCTACCACGAGGGTGTTCCAGGTCACCACCTGCAGATCGGTCAGTCCACCTATGTGAAGGACACCCTGAACAAGTGGCGCAGACTCGCCTCCTTCACATCTGGTCACGGCGAGGGCTGGGCACTCTATGCCGAGCGCTTGATGGACGAGCTCGGTTACCTCTCAAACCCAGCCGACAAGCTCGGCATGCTGGATGGTCAGCGTATGAGAGCGGCTCGTGTGGTCCTAGACATCGGTGTTCACCTTGAAAAGGACAACCTTGAGGGCACCGGCAAGTGGGACTTTGATTACGCATTGAACTTCATGAAATCAAATGTGAACATGTCCCCAGAGTTTGTCCGCTTCGAGGTAACCCGTTACTTCGGTTGGCCAGGACAGGCTCCCGCCTACAAGATTGGTCAGCGGATCTGGGAGCAAATTCGCGATGACTACAAGGCGAGAAAGGGCGCTGATTTCGACATGAAGCAGTTCCACACCACCGCTCTAAACCTTGGTGGTCTAGGTCTTGATGCGCTGAAGCGAGCAATGGCGCGGGCATAGCCTCGATTATTGGTTACGCTTTGAGGCATGTCTAAGGTTCTTGCGTCTCTGCCAGTTGGCGAAAAAGTAGGTATTGCATTCTCCGGAGGTCTCGACACCTCGGTCGCGGTTGCGTGGATGAAGGAAAAGGGAGCTATCCCTTATGCCTACACTGCCAACCTGGGCCAATACGATGAGGATGACATCGACTCGATCCCCTCCAGAGCACTTGAGTATGGAGCAGCTGCCGGTCGCCTAGTGGATTGCCGAGAGTCGCTGGCAGAAGAGGGTCTGGCTGCGATTGCCTGTGGCGCCTTCCACATCAGAACCGGAGGCAAGGTCTACTTCAACACCACTCCCCTGGGTCGTGTAGTTACCGGCACCCTCTTGGTTCGCGCCATGCGCGAGGATGGCGTTGAGATTTGGGGCGATGGCTCAACCTATAAGGGCAACGACATCGAGCGCTTTTACCGCTATGGCCTATTGGCAAACCCAAACCTGAGAATCTACAAGCCATGGCTTGACTCCGAGTTTGTCGCCGAGCTCGGCGGACGTAAGGAGATGAGCGAGTTTTTGCAAACTCGCGACCTGCCATACCGCGCATCCAAGGAAAAGGCTTATTCAACCGACGCCAACATGCTCGGTGCCACTCACGAGGCCAAGAGCTTGGAGTTTCTAAACACCTCTTACGAGATCGTGGAACCGATCATGGGCGTTAAGTTTTGGGATCCAAGCGTTGAAATCGCAACCGAAGACGTGTCGATCACTTTTAGACAGGGTCGCCCAGTTGCAATCAACGGCAAGAGTATGGACAGCGCCGTAGATGTCATCATGACCGCGAACGAAATCGGTGGTCGTCACGGACTCGGCATGAGCGATCAGATCGAGAACCGCATCATTGAGGCAAAGTCTCGTGGCATCTATGAAGCTCCCGGAATGGCGCTGTTGCACATTGCCTACGAACGCCTGCTCACCGCGATTCACAATGAGGACACTCTCGCTAACTACCACAACGAGGGGCGCAAACTCGGTCGACTACTCTACGAGGGCCGCTGGTTAGACCCACAGACCCTGATGTTGCGCGAGGCGCTAATGAAGTGGGTGGGTGCAGCGGTAAACGGCACTGTGACGCTACGTCTTCGTCGCGGCGATGACTACACCATCGTGGACACCCAGGGTGAAGGCTTTAGCTACCACCCCGAGAAGCTATCGATGGAGCGCACCGAGGATGCTGCATTTGGCCCAGAGGACCGCATCGGTCAGCTAACCATGCGAAACCTGGACATTCAGGACACCAGAGCCAAGCTTGATTTGTATCGCAACCAGGGCCAAATCTCTGGCGGACAGTTCGAACTAACCTGAAAAACCACAATCTGTAGTGCTCTCGGGCATGTCTTTCGACTAGATGTGGTTGTAATGCGGTAGAAACATACCTGTGGTGGGATGTTTCCACCCAATTCACCAGCAATTAACCCCCGATAGGACAATCAGCTATGAAGAAATTCCGACCGTTAGTCGCACTCGCAGCGCTCTCCGCTGCCGTTCTAGGCCTCACTGGCTGCGCACCTCAGGCAGAGGAAGCACAGAGTGAGGGCTTTGGAGATCTCTCCGTTCAGTTCTCTTGGATCAAGAATGCAGAATTCGCTGGTGAATACTTTGCAGACTCCAATGGCTACTACTCCGAGGCTGGTTTCTCCTCGGTCAACTTCATCGCTGGCCCAACCGCTACCGCGGCTGTAGTCCTATCCGGTGACGCACTGGTCGGTCTCTCTGACGCAGTTGCAGTCACCCCGGTAATCCTCGAAGAGGGCGCACCACTAAAGATCATCGGTGCCACCTACCAGAAGAACCCATTCACCATTCTTAGCCTCAAGGACGGCGCAAACATTCAGACCGCACAGGACCTGATTGGTAAGCGTATTGGTGTCCAGGCCGGTGGTAACGAGACCCTGTTTGATGCACTGCTTGCAGCCAACGGTATCGATGCCAGCCAGGTAACCAAGGTCCCAGTTGAGTATGACCCAGCCCCATTGGTAAACGGTGAGGTAGATGGCTTCTTGGCTTATGTAACCAACGAGTCCATCACAGTCCAGAACCTCGGCTACGAGGTAACCAACCTGCTGTTCGCTGATGCTGGTCTGCCATTCGTTGCAGAGGCATTCGTTGTTACCCAGGACTCAATTGACAACAACCGTGAGGCACTAAAGGCGTTCCTCAAGGCCACCATCCGTGGTTGGAGAGATGCAATTGCAAACCCAGACGAGGGTGCTCGCCTAGCAGCTGAGATTTACGGTGCAGACCTAGGTCTAGACATCAACAAGGAGAAGCAGCAGTCAAAGGCTCAGAATGAGCTCTTGGTTGTGACCGAGGAGACCAAGGTTAATGGTCTACTCACCATCTCTGAGAACCTCCAGGCGCTAAACATTGCGACCCTAAAGGCCGCAGGTTACGAGATCACCGCAGAGCAGCTATTTGACATGAGCTTGCTCTCCGAGGTCTACGCAGAAAACCCAGAGCTTCTCGGGTAATCTCTAGCGCATGACTCAAATGGATGCCACTGCCCAGACCCCAACAAGTTTGGGCAGTGGCATTACCATTTCCGGCCTAACTAAGAAGTTTTCAATTGGCCGCGAAACCGTTACAGCTCTGGACAATGCCACCCTGCACTCAGACAAGGGTTCATTCCTGTCCCTATTGGGACCATCGGGTTGCGGTAAGTCAACAATCCTTAGAATCCTGGCTGGTCTCGAAACCCCAACCAGCGGCACCGTGACCGTAGATGGCATGGATCCAAGCGAGCTGAGACGCGATCACCGACTCGGAATCGCTTTCCAAGATTCTGCACTGATGCCATGGCGCAGCGTGATGGCAAACATTCGACTTCCATTCGAGCTCGCTCACGTCACCCCAGATGAATCTCTGATTAACGAGCTCATCAAGCTGGTCGGGTTGCAGGGTTTTGAGAATGCAAAACCTGCGCAGCTTTCCGGCGGTATGAGACAGCGCGTTTCAATTGCTCGCGCCCTTGTTGTTCAGCCCTCAGTGCTGCTCCTGGATGAGCCATTTGGCGCACTTGATGACATGACCAGGCAGCGCCTAAATCTTGAGCTTTTGAGAATCTGGACCGAGAAACCAGCAACCACTTTGATGGTCACCCACGGAATCTCAGAAGCAATCTTCCTCTCCGATCAGGTGGCGGTAATGTCGCCTAGACCTGGTCGTATCAAAGAGATCATCGAGGTGGATCTGCCAAGACCTCGCACTCCAGAGATGATGCGCACCCCTGAATTCCACGCGCTCCACGACCGTGCTTCCGAACTGCTATTCGGAGCCAACCTGGCCGGCGATGACCTCAGTTAGTCAAAGGCTTCGCCCCTACCTTGGTGGCACGCTTGGAACCCTTGGAATCGTCGCTGTCTGGTGGCTAAGCGCAGAAACAATTTTTGCCTCCATCGGCAGGCGTCCGGATGGCTCCGGTGGAGCTATCCCAACTCCCCCGCAGGTGTTGGCGCAACTTGTCGAGGATGGCTTCTCCTTCTACCTCAAGAATGCTTCGATCACATTGGCCGAGGCTGGCTTGGGTTTTCTCTGGGGAAACTTTGCGGCTTTAGCCTTAGCAGCCCTAGCTCTTCTACTTCCAAGACTTGAATCGTTAGCATCACAAATAGCGGTCATCACCTACTGCATCCCGATTGTTGCAATTGGGCCGATTGTTCGACTCGTGGTCGGAGCCCCTGGACCCTCCGAACCAGCCGGTGCTGCAATCGTGCTCGCGGCACTGAGCGTCTTTTTCACCACCTTCGTTGGTGCGCTGACTGGTGTGCAGTCAACCGATAAGCGAGCCCTTGATGTTGTTACCGCATACGGCGGCAACGCCTGGCACCGTCTCGTGAAGGTCCAGCTACTTTCGGCACTGCCCTCCATCTTTGCCGCGCTCAAGATCGCAGCTCCAGCCGCATTCCTGGGCGCAATTCTTGGCGAGTACGTTGGTGGCACCGATGCAGGATTCGGTCCAGCGATGGTGAATGCCCAGCAGAGTCTTGAAGTTGCCCGAGTCTGGGGCGTAGCACTGATCTCAGGATTGATCGCAGGTGCTGGCTATGCACTGTTTGGGCTCATCTCAAAACTTGCTACTCCTTGGGCGAAGGTGAGTGTGCGATGAACTTCAAGCTCGAAGATGCCGAGGATAAGTCCCTAATCGCAGTTCGCTCAAAGGTCAGGCGCGAGGAGATTGCATACTCGCTCGGTCTTATGGCCAAGGGCGTCGCGAACACCGCTCTGTCCCTTGCAGTGGTGATCCTGCTCTGGGTGGTTGGGCTGTGGGCCCTGGATGTGACTCCATACATTGGCAAGGGACCGGTTGAGGTCTTCACCTGGCTCTTTTTAGATGCCGATTCTTCAGAGCACCTGAACCTGGTTGCTAGCGCCTTAGGTCAAACCATGGTGGATTCCGCAATTGGGTTTAGTTTCGGGCTTTTCTTCGCAACTTTCATTGCGCTGCTGTTCAACCTTTCAAAGGGTTTTGAGCAGGCACTTATGCCGATTGCGATGCTGCTTCGATCAGTGCCGCTAATCGCCATGGCACCGATTCTGATTTTGATTTTTGGTCGTCAACAGGTGACGGTTGCGGTCATGGGCGCAATTGTTGTGCTGTTCCCCGCCTTGGTGAACATTGTCTTTGGACTCAGATCAGCCTCTGCCGCGATGGTTGATGTCGCTACCGTGTATGGCGCAAACAAGCTCTCAGCCATTCGCTATGTGGCATTTCCTGCGTCACTGCCCTCGTTCTTTGCGGCGGTCAAGATCTCTGTCCCGGGTGCTATCACCGGGGCGCTGTTAGTTGAGTGGCTGGCGACTGGCCAAGGCATTGGGTATGCAATCATCTCTGCAGTAGGTAGAGCCAAGACCAATGAGGTTTGGGCCTACGTTGTCGTGATTACCCTGGTCTCTATCATCATCTACAACCTGGTTGGGTTGCTCGAAAGCTTGGTGCTCTCTAGATTCGGCCAATCAACCAGAAAGCGTCGCTAGTCTTAGCTCTATGAGCACTCACATTGCAGCAGCCCCTGGAGAAATCGCCGACAAGATTCTTTTGCCAGGTGACCCACTCAGAGCAAAGTGGATCGCAGAGACTTTTCTTACTGACGTAAAGCAGTACAACAGCGTCAGAAACATGTTTGGCTTCACCGGAAACTACCAAGGTCAGCGCATTTCGGTGCAGGGCACCGGCATGGGTGCACCAAGCATCGGGATTTATGCCTACGAGCTGTTCAATGACTACGGCGTGCAGCAGGCGATTCGTGTTGGCACCTCAGGTGGCATCGCTCCGACGAAGCTTCGCGATGTCGTAATTGCCATGACCGCCTCAACCGACTCCCAAATCAATCGCAGGGCGACCAATGGTTTGGACTTTGCACCGCCTGCCAATTTTGAGCTTCTCGAACGCGCAGTGGCAAAAGCCAGATCCCTCGGCATCGACTTTCACGTGGGAGGTGTCGCCAGCGGCGATCTGTTTTATGACGATACCGATTCGCTTGAGCAGTGGACCAAGCTGGGAATTTTGGCTCTTGAAATGGAAACCAACCAGCTCTACACCCTGGCTGCAAGATTCAAGCGCAAGGCTCTCAGCATCGTAACTGTCTCAGACATGATGGATGGTTCTGGTCACACTTCCTCTGAAGAGCGCGAGACCGGGTTTAGAAACATGGTCGAGATCGCACTGAATTCATTCAGCTAACATTCGGGTAACTCTATAAATTTTTGGTAAAAGTGGCCGTCGAGGCCATTTTTTGGACTTAGTCTTTAGACGTGGGGGTGATTAGGAGATGGTCATGCTCATTGCGGGTAAAAAGTTCCTTGTAACCGGTGCTGGAAATGGCATGGGTCGAGAGGTTGCCCTAGAACTTCTTAGACGCGGTGCGAGTGTCATCGGCGTCGATGTCAACGAGGCGTTTCTCAAAGAGACCACTCTGTTGGCTGGTCCAAAAGCACCCAATCTTTTCACTGTCAAGCTAGACATCACCGACCGCAAAGCGGCTGCTGAGCTTGCCAAGAAGCACCCAGACCTGGACGGCCTTGTGAATGTGGCTGGCATCATTCAGCCGTTTGTTCGCGTGAGCGATCTCGATCTAGCTGCAGCCGATCGCGTGATGAACATCAACTTCTTTGGTCCACTGAATCTAATCAAGGCTTTTTTGCCAAACCTCCTAAAGCGTCCAGAGGCACACATTTTGAATGTCTCATCAATGGGTTCTTACGCACCGGTTCCAGGCCAGACCATTTACGGCGCATCCAAGGCGGCATTGAATCTCCTAACCGAAGGACTGCGCTCTGAATTGAGTGAGACCAATGTCAAACTAACCCTGGTGTGGCCAGGTGCAATTGGAACCAACATCTCGCAAAACTCGGGTGTTTCAATCGCCGGAGCAGACACTGCAGAAACCTCGAAGATGAAGGTCACTTCCGCAGTTGAGGCTGGTCGGATGATGGTCGATGCCATCGAGCACGGTCAGAAGCGAATCTACGTCGGTGGCGATGCCAAGTTCATGGGCAGACTTGCCCGCTGGTCGCAGGACACTGCAGCCAAGTTGATCTACAAGAACCTCAAAAACCTATTGGGTTAGGCCTCGTGCCTACCCTCGCGTTCTTTTAGGTCTTGCCAAACAAAAATAAGTAGCGCTGGCAGCAGAATGTCGGTTGCGATAAACACGGGTGAATTCACCAGGTAGTCGAAATACCAAACCGAGTCCCTGGCATACAGAACAATCTGGTTCAACACAACGGAAATGGGCCACAGCAGCGCAGCGAAGGGCAGCAGTGGAATCAGCTTCGAGTTGCCAGCGGCGTAGGCAAAAAGAGCAACGCCCGGCACGATGGCAATGATCAACCAGCCGGCGATCGAAATCAAAAGCGTAATCTGGCGCAGGACCGAAGGCTCATCAAAAGGGTTGAAGATGAAGAACTCTGGGTAAGTCGCGACCACCAACCAGTAGAGAGCGACAAGGAAAATACTGAAGGCAACAAAGCTACTTCGGAAATTAGCTCGTGAATGTTTTGCTGAGTCGGTCATCATATTTCCTAGGGTGTTATGTCACAGGATAGGTAGTAATCGCCAACTCCGGCCGTTTCCCACTTATAAACACCCACCGTGTTGCTGGGTCCACCAGTGCAAGGTAATCCGGCGCCAGGGGTAAAGGTAGAGCTGGTATTCACATAGATCGAACCCGTGGCTGCATCACTAAAGACCACGAAGCCAATTTCCATGACCGCGCCAGAGATGGGTCGCGTAGAAGTAAGAACTCCCTGACCATCTACAAATAGCTGACTGCCTGAGGTCAGAGCAGACGTGTCTAGTCCACGAACGATACCCTGGCTAGTGACGTATCCGACCTCACCTGGTCCGATGTCCTGGGTTAGAACTCCGATGACACCTGTTGTTTTTGCCGGGTTGGTCGCGTCTGCATATTCAATGGTCGAACGACCACCATCGGCTCCAGTTATTCGAACAGCTCGACCGTTAAGCAACGTGTCAGCGGTGTTGTTTTTGACTGGCAAAACCTGTTCTTGACCAATCTGAAGTGTTACCTGTCCCCCACCAAGGCTCAGATCCAAAGTTCCTTCACTGGCATTCCACCGCAAACGCCCAATTTCAGCTGGGGCTGTAGCCGAGGTTGAGAACTGGAGGTAACCAAGACTGGACAGGTACTCAAAAGCTGACTGATCCACACCAACGGTCTGGGTAGTTGGGTCATAAGTTGCAGGACTAGACGCTAGCGCAACACCACTGGGGCCCTGAGGCCCTACCGGACCCATTGGTCCAACAGGCCCTT
>JACCDQ011953441.1_pt1 | contig 26199 bp, 37 predicted proteins | sample 7446031 | NCBI WGS metagenome assembly JACCDQ01 (sample SAMN15323442, study PRJNA562643) | freshwater metagenome | isolation source: river surface water | place: USA:Blue River Watershed | collected 2017-08-17 | reverse complement strand
CCGCTACTAAAAGAATAGATTCAGCATTTAACTGTTTAGGATACAACAAAGACTATTCTGTAAAACACTAAACCTCATAGCAATATGAGGTTTTTTTATATAACATAACTTAAAAACAAAACCAATGGGAAAAATCTTATTAGAAATCCGTGATGCAGAGGGTGGAACCGATGCGAAGCTGTTGGTTTGTGAAATGCGAGACATTTACATCAAAACAGCGAAAAACAATAATATCGACTGACTGATAACCGAAGACAGGTTAGGCTTTGTTAGTATCTGACTGACTGGCAAGAATGTAAAAGAAGTCTTTAGCAACGAAGTGGGTAACCACAGGTGGCAGAGAGTACCACCAACCGAAAGAAAAGGTAGAGTTCATACCAGTTCAATCACCGTAGCAATCTTAGAGGAAAACGAATACAAGGAAGTAGATTTACATCCTAGTGAATATCGTTTGGAAACAACCAGAGGAACTGGTAATGGTGGTCAACACAAGAACACCACAGATTCGTGCGTGGTGGTCACACACATGGCTACAAACATCAAAGTAGTTCGAGATGGTAGGAATCAACACAAGAACAAAGAAGAAGCCTTAAAAGAGCTTAAAAGACGTGTGAACGAATTTTATCGTACTGGGCATGTTTCGGAAGAGGTTGAGGAAAGACGTGAGCAAATCGGGAAAGGTGATAGAAGTGACAAACGAAGAACCTATCGTGTAAAAGATGGGGTTGTGGTTGACCATATCACCAATAAGACAGCCAGTCTTAAAGATATCTTAAGGGGTAAAGTGGAATTACTTGCATAATCCAATTTAATTTAGTATCTTTGTATAAAAAAGTATGACAGCAATTTTATTAGTATTATTCTTTTTCTTAATATTGAATAATAACAACAACGGAAGACGATGATTGAGAAATTAACATCGGAAAACTTATCGGATTTCATTAACAATTATCCAACGAAGCACAAGTATGGTTTCATGGGTAGTGAAACCAACGAAATCCTTGAGAAGTTTGAAATTGATAAAGAAAAGTTTTACACTGCGTTGGGTGTCAATACATGTATGATAATTGAAGGTGAAATTTTAAATTATCATTGTGACATTGAATTGGCATTGCGTTGTGTAATTGAAAACAGAGATAAAACACTAGAAGAGTGGGACTAAATTAAATCAGATATAATGTTTAAAAAAATGCTTATTATTGGCCACATGCGCCACGGAAAAGACAGTTTAGCTGAGATTATGAATGAAGAATACGGATTAACGTTCGTTTCTTCTTCACAAGCCGCTGCCGACATTTTCCTTTATGATGAATTAAAGGATAAATATGGTTACAAAAATTCTGTTGAATGTTTTGAGGACCGAGTTAATCACAGACAAGAGTGGTATGAAGCCATTTGTGATTATAACAAAGATGACCGAGCTAAATTGGCCAAAGGGATTCTTGAAATGGCTGACTGCTACGTTGGAATGCGTGACAGAGATGAAATCAAAGAGTGTATCAAGCAAGGGTTGTTCGATATCATTATTTGGGTTGATGCATCTGAAAGACTCCCGCAAGAACCAGCTTCGTCATTCAACATTGACAAAACATGTGCGGATATTATCGTTGAAAACAACGGTACATATGAGGAATTTAGGGAGAAAGTTGTCCGTTTAGGAAAATTTTTGAAAAAAAGTTGCTAAAAAAATTGCATATATCAAAAACTTGTGGTACCTTTGTATCACAATAAGGCTCTATAGTATAATGGCAGTATAATGGCCTCTAAAACCACTAGGTGTGGGTTCGATTCCCACTAGAGCCACTGGAAAGATTTGACTTTTTAAAACAAAGTAGTATATTTATATAAAAAACAAAAAAGATGAACTAGATTAACAACGAAAAACTGAGAGTTGTCACAAGACGTGACCTTCCAATTTCTACACAGGCGGTGCAATCTGCACACGCAGCCATTGATTTTCAACATGAGCACCCAACAGAGGCTGCACAATGGCAAACAAAATCTAATTATTTAGCATTACTGACTGTTGCTGACGAAGAAGCATTAATCAAATTGATTACCAAAGCTCTTGTCTCTGGTATCAAATACACGTTATTCCGTGAACCAGATTTAGGTAATGAGATTACAGCAGTAGCATTTGAACCTAGCGATAGAGCTAGAAAGTTGACAAGTTCTTGTCCGTTATTAGGAAAGGAGGTATGTCATGCTTAAAATCGATAAACGTACTGAGATTATCTTCCATTTCAACAAGATGCACTTGCAAGATGCTAGCATTCCGATGTGGGTAATCAAAGCCAAAGGTGAAACATACTATGTTGACCATGTGGATGTGGAATCTGGAGTTGGATTTTCAACCAAAGAAACACCAGACAATCCAAGCACCAAGGGTTCGATTAAGTTCAAAGCTAAATTAGAAATCGAAAACAAAATAGCAAGAATTTATATATAAGGTGGAGTAAGCAACGGGGAGCTATAGCCTTGCAACGGCTAGTATGGAGGTTCGAATCCTCCCTCCACCTCCTTAAACATTAATAATAACAATTTAAAAACTAGGAATCATGAAATAGATTGCAAGAGCACCGACTTAAGTTTATTTAATACTTGGACACTTGGACACATAAAATGTCCAACTACAACAAAAATAAAATAAAATAAACTTAAAACATAGACAAAATGAGAACAAAAGAACAAGTTCAACAAGAATTGAACACATATTTAACAAAAACATCGCAACATGTATTTGTTGCTGGAGAAAACAATAACAAATTCTTTAGAGTAGTTGAAGCTACTACCAAAGATGGTGAAAATATTTGGTTTTCAATCTGGTTAGATGAAAATTTAGAACCAAAGGAAATCGATAGATGGGTGGACGTAAGCACATATAGTGACCCTAATTCTAAATGTTTGGTTAAACACTCTTTATTCTTGAACAGAGAAATGAAGTCGGTGAAACTTAAAAAGAAAACTCAGTGGGTTGCTGACGCATTGGTTGAAGCGGTGAAAGGGATGGCTAAGCCGCCAATGAACTGGAATGAAGTCAAAGCGTACAAGGAAAACTTGTTAAGTGGGATGAAAGTAAAATAAAAAGAGGGACTTAGGTCCCTTTTTTTGTGGGTAAAGTATTTATGGATATATTTGGATATGTCAAATATTTTTAATACCTTTGTACTATGAAAAATGAAATTAAACAAATATTGCGAGAAGGATTAGTTATGGAGCAGAGAATCCGTATGGATATTCCTATCCCTAGCGACATTCAACAAATACAACAAGTTTTCAAGAAAAACGGTTACAAGTTGTACGTTGTTGGTGGTGCCGTTCGTGATGCGTTGTTAGGTAAAACACCAAAAGATTATGATTTAGCTACTGATGCTGTTCCAGACAAAGTAGAACAAATGATGGAGAAAGCTGGGTTAAGAACCCTTCCTACTGGAAAAGCTTTTGGTGTAATCAATGTGTTCACTGACCAAGGCGAATACGAAATCGCAACATTCAGAGAAGACTTATCTGGTGGTAGAAGACCAGATGCTGTATCATTCACCAACATTGAAGGTGACGTTAAAAGACGTGACTTGACAATCAACGCTTTGTTCTACGATATAGACACACATGAAGTAGTTGACTTGGTTGGCGGGGTAAACGACCTTAAAAAAGGTATCGTAAGAACTGTGGGTGCCGCACAAGACAGGTTTGGTGAGGATAGACTTAGAATCCTAAGAGCAATTCGTTTTGCTGGAAGATTTGGAAGCCAATTGGACCCAGAAACAGATGCCGCTTTACAAAAAGATGCTAGCCTTGAGGGTATTTCTGGTGAAAGAATCAGAGATGAGTTCTTGAAAGGTATTGCTTCGGCAAAATCAGTAAAAGGGTTTATGAAAATGATTGATAAATACAATCTTTTCAATTGGGTGTTCAATGGGTTAAGTGTTGATAAACATTTTATCGAATCACAAGACCCGATTTTGGTATTGGCAACATTGTTAAAGAACAACCCATTGGATACGTTAGGTAAAAAACTTAACGGGTTGAAGTACTCAGCTGATGAGGTAAAAGCGATAACGTTTTTGATTGGGTTATTGAAGTTGTCACCAGAAACAGCTGTAACGCTTAAAAAAGCTCAAAAACACTCTGGTGTTACACCAGAACAAATGAAAGAGTTTGGTAAGATTGAAGGGATTAATTCAAAATTACTAGATGCGTTCATTCAGTTTGAGTTAAGTGTATCAGGTCCAGAATTGATGGATAAAATGAACTTAAAACCTGGACCAGAGTTGGGTCAAGCAATACAAAAAGTTGAAACTGATAATTTCAAAAAATTATTGGGATAAACTTGATTTAGTTATTAGATTGCCTTATATTTATTTCTATAACTTTAAACTATGGCAAAATATTTGGCAATCTTTAATGACACAATTGACGAAATCGAAATCAATGGTTTTGTTGTAATGAATGAAAAAGACGTTGAAGCGTATGAGGAAATGGCAAGCAGTATTGGGTGGCCATTTGTCTATGCGGTAGGCGAAGACGAATTAGAATACTCTAGCGGTGATGATTTATTATCCAGAATCGAATTCAAAGAAATTACGGCAGAAGAAGCAAAATCATTCAAGCGTTTATTTAGTAATGAATTTGGTGTCTTCATCAGTGAATCTTTCTTAGCCGAAGTAATTGGTGAAGAAGATGACGATGAATTTGAAGACGGATATGACGATGATGACTACGATGATGATTCGAAATATTACGATGAAGATTTAGATGATAACTATTAATTACCATAGACAACCAACTGGAAACACTTGTGGACCGACATGTATTTACATGGCTTTAAGGTATTTGTTGAATCACCCAAATGATTTACCATTTGATGTAGATATTTCAGATACCGTAGAATCGATAGCGGAAGCTTGTGGTACTGATTGGGTTGTTGGGACACCACCAGAAAGAATGATTAAAGGCATGGATGCACTTAACATGAATTATGTTAAGTATATTCACCCTAAAAGACCATTTGATTTGTTGAAACAAGTTATTGATGCTGGGAATATTCCAATTATCAGAACCATTACACAAGGTGTTCCACATTGGATAATCGCCAATGGATATAATGATGATGTCTTCGATATACTAGACCCATGGTTAGGACCAATCAAATATAACATCCAACAACTCAACCACATTTGGATGCCAAGAGATTATCAATTTTTTGAAATTTTAATAAATGAGAATATCACAAGGGATACCGAGCAATAAGGTAACAGAAGTTTTAGAATATTCGTACCAATATTTTAATCACGTAATGGATGAGGCAAATTTTCATTATTACATGGAAAATTTGGCAGACGTTAACTGGGAACAATCGGTTTTGTTGTTGGACGATGAAGATAACATCAAGGGTACATACATATTAGGTAACCACCAAATCACCTCAATGTTAAAAGCTGAGGGGTACTTAGGGTTAAACGGTATTGAAGGTGTGTTGTTATGTGTTGATGAATCTTTAAGAGGGTTGGGTTATGGGAACCTATTGAAAGAATACCCAAAAACACTAGGTTATGATTATATATGGGGGCAGCAATTAATACCATTGAACAACTTAAATGATTGGTTAAAGCGTAGAGAACTAGTGGGACAAACAGAATACGTCTATATTACGGCTGAAAAATACGTCTAAAAATCAGACAATTACAAAAAAAATAAAAAAAAGTTTATAAAAAGCTTGCTTTTTTGAAAAAAAGGTAGTACCTTTGTGTAACTTTTAGAAATAAGAACATATTTATTAAACAAGGGGAAACCCAAAAAAGAAAAAACAATGAGAACAATTAACATACATATGAATTCGATTAACATTTGGAGACGTAATAGTCACCCAGAGTCGGGTATGTCTAATTGTGACATCATCGAGTGGTAATAAAAAAGCAACTCAAAGATAACAAAAAGCAACCCGACTAGCAAAAACTAAGTCGGGTTTTTTTATTTCACAAAATGAGCGAATTAGTAAGAAAATTAGGAACTGAAAAGAATTTAGACCTAGCAAAAGATTTCGACTTGATTGTCGACAAATACAGAAAAATTGCTGATGCCAGCGGGTATCACGGGGAATTGAGATTTCAAAAAGAGGGTGGTTTCACTACTGTTTTTGTACAGATTAAAAATAATACGGGGAGGTAAGCAGAGTTGGCCTAACTGCAACGGTTTTGAAAACCGTAGGCCCTAGAGGTGTGTGGGTTCGAGTCCCACCCTCTCCGCAAAATACATGGTGGTTTTAGCTCAGTTGGTTAGAGCGTCTGATTGTGGTTCAGAAGGTCATGGGTTCGAGCCCCATATTCCACCCTAGTATATGGTGTTTGAAGCTTTAAGGTGAAGTGTTGGTTTGTGAAGCCAAAGAAGACGGCTCGGTACCGTCCTAACACCCAAATATACGTTCATGGTGAAATGGTATCATCACGGTCTCCAAAACCGTTGTTCTAGGTTCGAATCCTAGTGAGCGTGCAAAATTAATGAGAATGAAAAAACAATTTGATATGCTTTGAGGTCTACTAAACAATAGACTGAAAAGTTATGAGTGTAAACACAAACAGAGCAAGATTCAACAAAGCTCACGATAGCAACGGTTATCGTAAATTAATGTTGAAATGGTATTACCCGCCATATTACGATGAAGGATGGACTTGGCACCATGGCAACCTCCCTAATCATAAATGGAGAGAATACAAAACGTGGAAACACAATAGAAAAACACAATGGAAGTCTTAGACTTCCAAAATAGGCAGCTAGCTCAATTGGTTAGAGCACCTCGCTGATACCGAGGAGGTTATGGGTTCGATTCCCGTGTTGCCTACAACTATAACCAGCCAAAAGTCTCTTTTTTATATGAGTTTTGGCCAACTATAGAAATATTGTGATGTGGATGAATGGTTTAGTCACCACGCTGATACCGTGGGTACGCAAGTACAACGTGGGTTCGAGTCCCACCGTCACAACGAAAAATGCAGATGTACCGAGCCAAGCTTATATCTTGGATATTCGTAGCGGTTGTGGAAGACGTGGGTTCGAGCCCCACCATCTGTACACTTGGTCCTTTAGCTCAGTTGGTTAGAGCAGCGCACTCATAATGCGAAGGTTGTAGGTTCGAGCCCTACATGGACCACCAAATATTCTTCGGTAGCTCAGAGGCAGAGCAATCGCCTGTTAAGCGATGGGTCGGGATTTCGAAACTCCCCCGAAGAGCAAATAAGGGGCTGTCGTAGCAGCGGTCTAATACGGTGGACTGTTAATCCATTTACCTGGGTTCGAATCCCAGCGGCCCCGCAAATTATCATGGCGCAATGGTAGAGATGGCTTCATACGCTGCTCTCATAAGGCAGAGACACTGGTTCGAATCCAGTTTGCGCTACACGAATCCCGCCAAAATGTCGTGATTATGGCGGGATAGAGAAAAAATTGAAAATATTGCGACATAATCCCGCCAAAAATGTCGCAATTATGGCCACGTGGCGCAACTGGATAGCGCACCGCATTACGACTGCGGAGGTTGTAGGTTCGAATCCTACCGTGGTCACGACATGCACTTATGATGTAACAGGATAGCATAACCGCCTTCTAAGCGGTTCGTCTAGGTTCGAATCCTAGTAGGTGTACAATTGGAGAGTTGCCAGAGCGGTTATTGGAGCGGTTTGCTAAACCGTGAACCCGAAAGGGTTCCGTGGGTTCGAATCCCACACTCTCCGCTAGACGTTAAGATACCAATCAATCGTATTGGATAACCCTAATTCAAAATCGGTTTTAGGTTCCCATCCAAGTTCTTGGGTTAGCTTGGATGAATCAATTGCATATCTCCTATCATGACCTAACCTATCTTTAACGTATTCAATCAAAGCTCTTGATGTTCCTTTTTCACGACCTAATCTTGAATCCATCAAATCACATAGTTTGTTAACCAAATCTATATTGGTGGATTCATTGTTACCACCAATATTATATGTTTCACCGTTTACCCCATTGTGGAATATTGTATCAATTGCGGATACGTGGTCTTCAACATATAACCAATCTCTAACATTAAGTCCATCACCATAGACTGGTATTTTAAATTTATCCTTGATTCTTTCGATTGTTAAAGGTATTAACTTTTCTGTATGTTGGTTTGGTCCATAGTTATTTGAGCAATTTGAAATAACTGCTGGAAAACCATATGTGTGAAAATATGCTCTTACCAAGTGGTCAGAACTTGCCTTTGACGCAGAATAAGGGCTTCTAGGGTCATAAGCTGTGTTTTCAGTGAAATAACCCTCACTACCCAACGAACCATAAACCTCATCTGTTGAAATATGGTAAAACTTATGTTCACCATCAACCCACCTAGTTCTGCAAATATTTAACAAGTTAGCGGTGCCGATGATATTTGTCTGAACAAACGCTAATGGGTTGTAAATAGAATTATCCACATGTGATTCAGCAGCCAAATGTATTACGTGTGTTATCTTATATGTGTTAAATGTATTTTCTAATTGGGTTATGTTACAAATATCACCATGGACAAAATGATAATTTGGTTTATTGTCAATTGAGCGTAAAAACCTAGGGTTACTAGCGTATGTTAGGTTGTCGTAATTTATGATACGATAGTTAGGGTATTTTTCAACCATATGTTTTACGAGGTGAGACCCTATGAATCCCATTCCTCCAGTAATTAGTATATTCATAAATCAAATCTATCAAATTTTTTTTGATAAGTCAAGGATATTTATAGTAAAAGAATTTTATGAAGAATTTTATTAAAACGAAGCTTAATGAATCAATAGCTTTCGACATAGTTGAAAATATGATGGTTGAGGATTACCCTTCAACTTTTGACATGGAACATTTTAAAACACTTAATAGTTTTGCACAGAGAGTTAAGTATTGTGAAGAACATCTTAAAAGAATTTCATCTGGTTCATCACGCATTGTGTATATGGTTGATAATACCAAAGTGCTTAAACTAGCTAAAAACAAAAAAGGGTTAGCTCAAAACGAAGTTGAAATTCAATGGGGTCAAGATTCTTATTTTGAATCAATCCTTGCACACACATTTATGTATCACCCAGACGATTTATGGGTTGAAATGGAATTAGCTAGAAAAGTTACCAAGAAAGACTTCATGAGGATTGCTGAATGTTCAATAGAAGATATGTACACATATTTAACAAATTTCGACAGCTTAAATCATGGAAGACCAGCAATATTTAGAATGGACCCACAACTTAAAGAAGCTTTAGATGAAAATGAATTCGTTCAACAAATTCAAGACTTCATGGCTAATATCGATGCGCCAGCGGGTGACTTTGGGAGACTTAGCAGCTACGGTATTGTACAGAGAAACGGACAAGATGATATTGTTTTGATTGACTTTGGGTTAACCAATGATGTTTACCAAACTTATTATTCATAAAATTTGTATAATCCAAAAATATTTCGTACCTTTGCGGTATGAAAACAACAATCAAAGAAATACTTAGAGAAAGCATGGGTAAAAACTCACTTGCGGTGGCAATAACAAGACCAAACCAAGTGCTTATTGTTATGCGTGGAATTCCTGGGGCTGGCAAATCTACCAAAGCCAAACAATTGGCTGGGGTTAACGGTGTCATTCACTCAACTGACGATGTAATAGAAGCACAAGGCGATTACCATGAATTCTTCGAAAAGATGTTTGCGTCTAAAGACTTTAGTCCGTTGTCTAAAGCACATTCAACCAACTTAAAAAACCTTATCAAGTCAATCAAAGCTGGTGTGTCACCAGTTGTTTTGGATAACACAAACATCAAACTAAACGAACCAAAAGCGGCTGTTAAAGCAGCGTTGGAATTGGGGTTAGATGATAAAAACATCAAAATAGTTGACATAGGTACTGGAGGTTTATCGGCAGAAGAATTGGCCGCAAGAAACACTCACGGTGTTCCTTTGGAAAAAATCAGAAGCATGATAGATAGCCACAGAGGTCAAGGCGAAATGACTGTTGCTAGTGTAATGGCCGCAAAAGATATGTATAAAGAAACAGACATATTGTATTCTGCTGTTGTATTGGATAACGGTTCAAGAAATGCTTTGTTATCAAGAGTTGAAGATGAAATACCACAAGATTGGAAGGTAATTGCTCATCACATGACAATCGTATTCGGAAAACCAGTTCCTAACAAAGAGGACTTGGGTAAAGATGTGAATCTTACGGTAACCGAGTTAGGTTTGTCAGATATGGCAATGGCTGTTCGAGTTGAAGGATACCCAAGCAAAAATGATATACCACACATAACAATTGCTATTAATCCAAACGGTGGTACTCCAGCGATGAGCAAAGAGATTACCAAATGGAAAAAAATTAAGCCATTTGTTGTAAGTGGGAAAGTTAGTGAAATAAAAAAGGGGTCTTAAGACCCCTTTAATATTTTATAGATGTTTAGTTCGTTAGAATGTTGAACCAGATACTCTTAACCATCCATCAGATTGAGTTTTCCAATAGAAGTAGTTAGCATCCCATGTGATAGAACCAGCTTCACCAATAGCGTCAGCTGAATTTGTAGGAACTGCTGCTACTTTTTTGATTACGAAGTCTGGAACATACACTGTATCGTTAGCTGAACCAGTAATACCTAAACCACCTATTATAGCACTTCTATTACCACTTAATGTTGATATAGCAGAGTGAATAAATGAGTTGGTACCAGTTACAGTTGTAGCAGAACCACCAGCGTGTGAGTAATCACCAATAGCTTGTGTCTCTAGACCTTCAGCATGAGATGCTTCACCAATTGCTTGGGCGTTATAACCTTCTGCGTGTGATGCGTAACCACTAGCAATTGTTTGCATACCTTCAGCGTGTGATGTGGCACCACTAGCAATTGTTGACGCACCTTCAGCATGTGAATACCCACCGATTGCTTGTGTACCCCCACCTTCAGCATGTGTTGCGTAACCACTAGCTATTGTGTTATCACCTTCAGCATGAGATGCATCATTAGATGCTTCCGAACCTAAACCTTCAGCGTGTGATGCAATACCAGATGCTTTTGTATATTCACCTTCAGCGTGTGCACTATTAAAAGATGCAAGAGTAGCTAGACCTTCAGCATGCGATGCTTGACCGCTGGCTTTTGTTTGGTTACCTTCAGCGTGAGCATATGAAGTTGTTGCCGATGTACTATTACCTTCAGCGTGACTTGCCACACCAGTTGCCCATGATTGGTAACCCTCAACGTGTGAATAGTTAGCCGTTGCCCATGTTTGATGACCTTCAGCGTGTGAAGATGTTCCAGCGGCTCTTGTTGCAAAACCTTCAGCATGAGCTTGACTACCAGATGCTAAAGTATAATTACCTTCAGCGTGTGCATATGAAGTTGTTGCCGATGTTATATAACCTTCAGCGTGACTTCTAGTACCAGAAGCCAATGTACCATTACCTTCAGCGTGAGAGTATGAACCAGATGCTATCGTTACATAACCTTCAGCATGCGATGCATTACCAGATGCTTTGGTGTTGGCACCTTCTGCGTGAGCGGACTGTGTTGTTGCGGATGTTAAATAACCCTCAGCGTGACTTGAATTAGCTGATGCAAGTGATTGAACACCTTGAGCAGTACTAGCATAACCACTAGCAAGTGTTAACCAACCAGTTGCAAATGCGTAATCAGAAGTTGCATCCAATCCAGAATCATTGATAGCTTTCAATGAATAAGAACCAGTTGAACCTGTCGTCCAATATGTAGCACCAGAACCAGAACCACCAGTAGAAAATCCAGATACACTAAATGAGTTACCCATATTGTTTGTAAATACAGCTGTTCCTGATGAATAAGTACCACCAGTTACAAAAGTATTTAAACCACTAGTAGCACCAGTATAGAATGTACCTACCAAAGGAATACTAGTCCAAGTATTGTAAGTTGTTTTGATATAAACTCTACCACCATTCGTGATATTTGCACAATAAACCTTAGCACCAATTGGGGCTGTAGAATATGATGTGTTTAATTGAGAAGTTGAAGGTGGTAAGGTTGTACTATTGGTAAATGTTTCAAAAACATTAAATGCATTACTAACATTAATAGGTGTTCCGTTAAATTGCGTTGCTTCACCTTGAATAAAGATAGAGTACCAATAATTATTCCCTAATGAAATAAAATGTTTAGTTTCATAACCTTGAATACTAACAGAACTAGTCGCACCATTTGTATAGTAGTTAGAAATTTTAGGTTGTCCATCAAACGCTTCAATATTAATTGGGGTATAGTTATTTCTTACAATGATTAATTTACCAACAGGTGCGTTTTCTGGTAACCTAACAACACCACTACCAAATGTACCATTAATATCGTAATCTAATACGTTATAAGGTTGTGTATTGGTAACAAAAACAGCTGATTGTGTCATAGTTGCAGCACTTCCAGCTGGACCTTGAACACCTTGGGGACCAATAGGTCCTGTAGCACCTTGAGGCCCTGTAGCCCCAATAGGTCCTTGAGGTCCTGTAGCACCTTGAGAAGCTAATAACGCCCAATGCCCAGTGTCTACTGTTGGGTTATCATTACCTGTTGTTGTAATACCAGAAATACAGAACCATGAAGCACCACTGAAACCTACTGCGTCATCCTCAACATATTGTGTATTCATATCCCACAATCCTTGCCAGTTTAATCCAGCTGGACCTACAGCACCAGCTGGGCCTTGAATCCCCTGTGGTCCTACGGCACCATCGTTACCTTGAGCACCAGCGGGGCCTTGAATTCCTTGTGCACCATCATTACCATTTAAACCCATAATACCTTGGATACCTTGAGGTCCAGCTGGACCTGTTGCACCGTCATTACCAATAGGCCCTTGAGGCCCAATAGGTCCTTGAGGTCCAGCTGGACCGACAGCACCTTGAGAAGCTAATAATGCCCAATGTGTTGAATCCACATCTGGTCCTAAGTTACCTGTTGTTGTTACATCAGAAATACAGAACCATGAAGCCCCAGCATAACTAACGGCATCATTAATATTATATGTGGTATCCATACCCCATAATCCTTGCCAGTTTAATCCAGCTGGACCTACAGCACCAGCTGGACCTGTTAAACCAATAGGTCCTTGAGGCCCAATAGGTCCTTGAGGTCCTACAGTTCCACCAGTACCACCAGAGATAAGTGGGTTAATTGCGTTAACTAAACCATCAAATGTGGTTTGTGATGTTGTACCGTTAGTTACAATCGGAAAGATTGTCTGTGGTAATAATTGGCCCGAAGGCAACTGACTAATTTTTTTGTCTGCCATTGTTAAACATAGATTTTAGAACCATCTTCTTGTAACAAAAAGTTTCCATTTTCAAGTAAGATGTAACCGAAGTTATAGTTATTGTTATTGTTGTTGTTATTGTTGTTTCCACCAGTGTTTCCACCACCAGAAATAGTTACACCACCGCTACCTAAGAATGGGTTGTTGGTAGATTTCAAACCAAGTTTATCACTTTTATCTGTTTCAAAAGTATAAACTTGTGGGCTAATTAGTTTTTTTGCGAACATAATAGGTTTTCTTTTACTATAAATATGAAAAGTAAAGAGTAAAATTTGTTTTTTTCAGAATATTTTCATACCTTTGTTAAAAAATATACAAATGATAACAGCACAAGTAGTATTGATTAACCCAGAAGGGTTGATTTTAGGTGTTTCTAGGAAAGATAATCACAATGATTTCGGATTACCAGGAGGTAAAATGGACCCAGAAGATAACGGTGACCCAATAGCAACAGCTATAAGGGAGTGCAAAGAAGAAACTGGATTAGATGTGACTAATTTAAACTTGGTATTTGCCATTCATAAAAATGGTAATATGGGTTACACTTATTTGGCCGATTATTCTGGTGAGATAAACCATAACGAACCACACGTTGTTGCTTGGAAACCAATGGAAGTTCTCATCAACGGAAGCTTTGGGAAGTACAATCAAATGGTTTCTGAATCATTGGTTGATATGGGAATCAAGTTCCAGCTTAAGATTGATATTGATGCGTTGAGTGAAGAAGTAAAAGATTATTTGACCAACAATAAATTATTAGGTATGACATTTAAGCTCGACCTATTAAGAAAAGAAAATGATTTTATTGGTAAAGCGGTTTATACTGTTTATTTTGATGGAGTTAGTGATGAGTTTTTGTGGGACCACGATAAAGTCTTTTTAGAAGGTCTGGACGCTATCGGAGTTAAACATGGGGTTAAACTTAACATACCGTATTATTATTACTGTAAATAATGGAAGTAATAGGTTTTACCAAAGTGGCGTTGCCTTATGGGTGGCTTGGGAATATGTCACCTTTTCCTTTAACATTCGGTGGTAAAGAATGGCGAACGTCAGAAGCGTTGTTTCAAGCATTGAGGTTCAAAGATAAAGACATCCAAGAATTGATACGAGCTGAAAAAAGCCCAATGGGTGCCAAGTTTGTTATGAAAGCAAACAAAGAACACATAACAACTGAACCACATTCAAAAAAGGATGTGATGAATATGAAGATGTGTTTAAAGTTGAAGCTTCAACAACACCCACATTTGGTACAAGAACTAATCGATACTGGTGATAAGGTTATCATTGAAGACGTTACTGCTAGAGGTGACAATGGTGGTAACTTATTCTGGGGTGCTATGTTGGTTGATGGGGGATGGGTAGGTGAAAATACTCTTGGTAAGTTATGGATGGATTTAAGAAAAGAACATCAGAACTTGCAAGTAAAGAAATAAAGTAGTACCTTTGTAAAAAACATTATATGAGAAATTTAGACAAACGATTAGATTTAAGCACCAAATTTATCCAAATGGGGCAAGCCTTGATGGAAGAGGGTGATAGTAGTAGAGATAGTGGACAAGCACTTATGGGTACCATCCTTATTTTCTTAGGTGGTATTATGTTAGAAGACGAAGATATATACAAATTCAGTGAGTTGGTAGCTATGTTCTCAGCTAAAAAGATGCTTGATTCATTGGAACAGCAAAATTCACCTATTATGGAGATGATAAAAGGCAAAGCAAACGAAGAAAGTTACGATGAGTTAGTAGAAAAACTCAAAGGATTGATGAAAAACAAGAAAAAAGACGAAGATAACGAGGAATAAATTTGTAATTTACAAAAAATTACCTTACCTTTGTCGTCTAAAACCAAAATATTATGTTAGCAATACAAAATTACATAGCGAAACACGGAATCGACAAAGCAATATCTGATTTCAAATTAAAAACAAGAGACTACGAAAACAAAATCTTGTTAAAATATGACCAATTAGTGTCACCAACACTTATGGGTTTACCAGAAATGCAAGATTGTAGAGGACTTATCCTTGAAAAAGGTACGTGGGAAGTAATGTCATTGGCATTCCGTAAGTTTTTTAACTCGGAAGAAGGCAATGCGGCTAAAATTGATTGGAATACTGCACATGTATTAGAGAAATTGGATGGTACCCTTATACAAGTGTATTGGGATTGGCATAAAAACACATGGTTTGCTGGTACTACTGGTACAGCGGAAGGTGAAGGTGAGGTCAACAACAAGATGGGTACTACATTCAACGACTTATTCTGGGATACTGTTCATAACAAATACGCATTCAATGAATGTTTATTGAACAAAGACCTTATATATGTGTTTGAGTTGACTACACCATACAATATAGTTGTGAAACCACACGGTGAATCATCAGCTACTATCCTTACAGTTAGAGATAGAGAAACCCTTGTGGAATTATCTTGGAAAGACTTGGAAATGGTGTCAGTATCGTTGGGTATTCCACTAGTTAAAAAATATGACCTTAACGCTACTAACGTAGGTGTGTTATTACGTACATTCGAAGGGATGATATGGCATGACGAAGGTTATGTTGTGGTAGATGCCAACTTCAACCGTATCAAGATAAAAAACCCAGCTTACGTTGCGGTTCACCACTTGAAAGGTAAAACAGCAGAACACAATATCCTTACAATCGTAAAAACCAACGAGATTGAAGAATTTGCCGCTACTTTCCCAGAAAGAAGAGAAGAATTATTCAAGCTTAAAGAAAACTACGACTTGTTAGTTGCGAAGTTAAATATGGTGTGGGATGAGTTAAAAGTGCGTAGACCAAAAAACATCACCAAAGAAGAACAAAAAAAATATGCTTCGGCTGTTTTTGAAGTGTGCAAAACACACGATGTTGAAAACTTCACTGGGTTGTACTTTGGGCTTGCTCAATACAAAATCCCATCGGTAGAGGACTTCTTGTTCAATTACGATGACAAATTATTATACAAAATCCTTTAACCCATTGGGTTAAGGGATTTTAACTTAAAAGCAAATATTATGGCAGTAGATTTTAAACAAAAGTATGCGACTTTAAGAGCTAAAGACGTAGAACCCCTAACCCAAGAGGAATTGGGTTATATCAAACAAGTTGAAGACTACATCGATTCTCAAATCGAAGCAAAGCTTTCAACTGATAATAGTGAAGTTTGGATTGATAAAGCTTATGTTGAGTTTTATAATAATCCGTTGAACCGAAAGTTCTTTCCAGCTATGACCAATGCTAGAAAAGCGTTTTTGAAGAGTGAATTGTTGAAACGTTATGAAGATGCCAATTGGATTATCAAATGGCATATTGATGATGGGTTGGATGGAAACATGTCTGGTGGTGATTATTTAATTTTAAAAGGTGTAAAGTAAATTATGGTTTTAATTGACGGAGGTCCAGAAGGTTTTCAATGGTTTAAACGTGAAGAAAAAGAAAAAAATATGAGAGAAGAAATTACAGCTGATTGGGCTAGGAAAACATCTGAGAAAGTTTTAGGTGAAAAAGTCAAAGGGCAAATTGAAATTTGCTTAAATGCGATTGAACGTGCTGTCAAAGCAAATCAAATGGCTTGTAGTGTTAGTATTTATGCTGATGCGCTTACAATCAAAGACCTTAACAAAAGAGGGTTTACTGTCAAACAATACGATGACCAACGTGATGGTTCGTATTTAACAATTTCTTGGTAATGGCTAAGATTACTCCTTTATACCCGCAATTTGTGACTATGGGTCACGCTACTGCATTAAGACTTGTTAATAGTGGTCAAAGCTATTGGTACTACCGAGATGGTGGTGATTGGGATGTTGATGTTCATCGCTTTGTCAACGGTGATTTATTAACAGTTAGTGATAGAGTGTGGCTAAACGGAATCAAACTAACACCGATAACTGAATCTGAATGGAGAAAATGCAATGGTACTTACGCTCCAGATGATTTTGAGCGTTATGGTTGGGAATTGCCAGATACAAATCCTTGTAGGGAAATTATATGGTCATCATTACCAGAAGCTGGGCAAAACAATAACAAATATATTTTAATTAGAAGACGATGACGTATGAAGAAATGGATTCTTATTTGACCAGCATTGGTGGTTTAAATAGGACATACAGACTTGATAGAGGTCCAATCGTTAACTCAAAAGAGTTAGGTGTTGGTGAAGGTTGGTTACAACTAATCAAAGACATGATTGAAGAACTAATTGTGTTGGGTTGGGATAAACGTCTGGTACAATCCAAAGAAAAGTTTGGTGGTTTGCGTTTCTATTTGGAAACGTATCCAGAAGGTGCTACGGATGTAACATCAAAATACACTTTGCTGTCTTATAAGACATGTGAAACGTGTGGTGATGAAGGTTCGTTGCGAAAAGGTTCTTGGTTAAAAACGTTATGTGATAAGCATGGTGAAGGTAGAGAATCATTATATAACGAAACAAATAAAACAAACAACAATGTGGGATAAAAACAATCTTTATAGTGAGTACATTAAATTGAGTAATTCGGGGGTTGATGTCGAAGCAGCCATGTTATCTATGTTGCGTGAAGAACTTGGCAAACAAGTATGGGATGGACAAGTGGACATGGGTGGAGTGAAAAAAGATGAGGTTGAAATAAACGACAAAAGAAAATATCTTTTAATTAGAAGATAATTTGGTAGTTTAAAAAATATTTCGTACCTTTGTAAAAAAAAAAGATTATGATTTACACTGAAAAAACTTACAAAGAAGCAAGAATGGTGGCTGTGAAAGCGCACTCTAACCAATCTTATGATGAAATTTTTCCTTATGAAAAACACTTGGATGACGTTGTTGACGTTTTGAAAAGATTTGGTTTTTCTGGAAAGTATATTGTTGCTGGTTATCTTCATGATTCAATTGAAGATGACGGTATCTCGTATAACGACATCAAAAAACACTTCGGTGTTGAAGTTGCTGAAATGGTTTTCTGTGTGACCGATGAATTGGGTCGTAATCGTAAAGAGAAAAAAGAAAAAACTCTTCCTAAAACTGCAAGTAACCCAGATGCGATTATTCTTAAACTGGCTGACCGTATTGCGAACATCGAACACGGTGGTAAAATCGACATGTATGCCAAAGAGTATCAAGAGTTTAAAGGTGCGTTGTACTTAAATACTCCAGCTGATGGAATAAAAATGTGGGGACATTTAGATGTTTTATTGAAAATTAATTTGGTAGAGTCAAATTAATTTTGTACCTTTGTATTCACAAAAACAAATTATATGAGCGAAGATTGGAAAAACGACAGAGCAGAAGCCTCTATTCATGAGTACGAACAAAAAAAATTAGCTGAGGCTAAAGAAGCGTACAAAAAAGAAGAAGAACAAAAATGGGACGATGTTAAAACATCTTTATATGTTGGTGATAGAACTTATGACGACTACATCGATTCAATTATTGATTCATTAAAAGAAAAGTATCATTTACCAGTAAAAAAATAAACATGAGTATCAAAGAAATTTTTGACGAAATCGCTTCAACTAGCGGAAACAACGATAAGATTGCTGTTCTTAGCAAGTATCAAGACAATGACCTTTTAAAGCGTGTATTGTACATGGCAAACTCTAAACGAGTTAAGTTCTTCATCAAACGAGTTCCAGACTATCCGAAAGTGGATACTGAAATGGGATTGATATCTTTGAATCACGCTTTGGATGAGTTATCACAAATTACTGAGCGTAAAGTGACTGGTAATGATGCGATTGCTTTATTGGAAACATTGTTGTCTTCATTAACACTTGAAGATGCCTATATCTTAGAGCGTATCATCGAGAAAGATTGTAAAATCGGAATGGGAACTACGTTTATGAACAAAGTCTTCAAAAACCTTATCGAAGAAACACCTTACATGGGTGCTGTCTCTTTTGATGAGAAGAAAGCACGTAAATTGTTCGACAAAGGTGCTAAAGCTGTTTCGCAAGTTAAGATGGATGGTCGTTACTGTAATGCGGTAATTAGAGGTGGTGAAGTTGAATTAGAATCTAGACAAGGTGAACCAACTATTCTTACTGGTGCTAAATTTGTTGAAGAACTTGGACATTTTGATGATTGCGTATTAAACGGGGAGTTGACCATGGATGGTGTGCCTCGCTATGAGTCAAACGGTATCATCGCATCAATCATTGATATTTGCGGTAAAAAAGACTCAAGAACAACCGAAGAGAACCTTAAAAAGGTATTCGCATTTGAAGAAAAACACGGGAAATTGGAAGACGCTTTGGCCAAAATCCGTTACACTGTATGGGACACGATTTCAATTGATGAATATTTTGACAAATCTTCAAAAACAATTTATAATAAGAGATTGTTTAATGTTATGGGTTATATCTATAAGTCTAAAGCGACAATGGTGTCTTTAGTTGAAAGTAAAGAAGTTAACACGTTTGAAGAAGCGATGGAACACTTCAAAGAAATGCTAGGCCGTGGTGAAGAGGGTACAATCCTTAAAGCACAAAATGGTGAGTGGAAAGACGGTAAACCAACGTGGCAAATCAAACTTAAATTGGAATTGACGTTAGACTTGGTTATTACTGGATTCAACTACGGAACCAAAGGAACCAAAAACGAAAACGTTGTGAGTTCGTTGAACGCTGAAACTTCATGTGGTAAATTGAAAACAAGACCACAAGGGTTGAAAGAAGATTTGATGAAAGAAATTACCGAAAACCAAGACAAATTGTTGGGTACAATTATCGAGGTTAAATGTTCTGGTCTTTCATTTGACAATACAGGTGCTTATTCGTTGTTATATCCAGCGTTCAAACACTTTAGAGATGATAAGAGCCTTGCCAACTCTTTGGAAGAATGTATCGACATTCAAAATGCGGCTTTAGGTTTAAAATAACATTAAAAAAAACAAGATGAGAAAAATTTTATTTTTATTTGTGGCTTTAATTAGCTTTGGTGCAACTGCACAAACAGATTCGACAAAAACTTGTAAGTTTGACCCGCATAGCATGTTTATGTCAGTGGGATTATCGATGAGTCAAGGCGATTTCAAAACCAAATCATATCCTAGCTTAGAGTTAGGGTACATGCACAACAGCATTTCATATTCAGCCTTATTTGGGCGTGGTGATTTCAATGGAATGTTTAGAAACGGTGACCAAATTGGTAACTATTGGGTTGAGGCAAAGTTCTCACCATCATATAGTATTGGTCACCTTAATGGTTTCTTGATTGCTGGTGGTGGTTTTTATATTAATTCTGACCATTATTTTGCTGAATTAGGTTTAGGTGCTAGCTACACACATAATAGATTCACATACGGTGTTTCTTTTAGTAACTGGGATACCAGAAACTATCTTACACCATTCGTTAGCGTTAATTTCTAATGAAGAAATACTTAATTATATTTTTATCCGCATTCACATTGGAACTTGTGACAACAATGTACATTGATGGTGTTGCAGATAAAAATATGTTACAAACGTTATTCTTTGCCTTTATAAGCCCTTTTGTATCACTACCCTTTGTTGTCTATGTTATCGAAGCTAAATCGATGTTAGATAGGGTTAAAATGGCTTGCTTTTCTGGAAGCGGTTATGCTTTCGGTGTTTATATTGTAATGTTATATTTAAACAGTTAGAAAAATGAGAAAAATGATTAAATTCCCGTCTATTGAACAGTTTAGAACTGTTGTTGCTAACGTTAATAGACGATACAATTTTGTGGGGCTTGACGATAACGGGGATGCAATGTATGACCCTAGTCTTCCAAAGCCAGTGCTTACATTCAAAGGAACTGTGAAACTTCATGGTACCAACGCTGGTGTATCATTTAACGCTCCTAGTGGTATGTGGGCCCAATCTCGTGAGAATATCATCACACCAGAAAAGGACAACGCTGGGTTTGCGTTCTTTGCACATTCACATGAAGTGCAATTCATGAGATTGTTTCATGATATTGCTGTTAATAACGATATTGACATGCATAAAAACACAATCACTATTTATGGTGAATGGTGTGGTGGTAACATCCAAAAGGGTGTTGCGATTACCAACTTGCCTAAATCTTTCTTCATCTTCGGTGTCAAGGTAACACCTCACACAACAAGCGAAGAAGAATTGAAAGAGAAACCAGCTTATTGGATTCCTTCACATTATTTGAAAGTTCCAGAAGACAACATTTACAATATCGAAGATTTCCAAACATGGACACTTGATATTGACTTTAACATGCCGCAATTGGTTCAAAACAAATTGTCTGATTTAACAATTGCTGTTGAAGAAGAATGTCCAGTTGGTAAAGCTTTCGGGTTCTCTGGAATCGGTGAGGGTATTGTATGGTCTTGTGAGTACCAAGGCGTTGTTCACCGTTTCAAGGTGAAAGGCGAGAAACACAGTTCATCAAAAGTGAAAACACTTGCTAACGTTGACGTTGAGAAGATTGAGTCTATTCAAAAGTTTGTTGATTATGCGGTAACTGAAAGCCGTTTCAAACAAGCACTTGAAAACGTATTCCTTAACGAAGAACCAATCGACACCAAGAAATTGGGTGATGTTATCAGATGGGTTGTAAATGACGTTATCAAGGAAGAAATGGATACAATGGTAGAAAACAAACTTGAACCAAAAGAGGTAAACAAAGACCTTTCAACCAAGGTAAGAGAAATGTTTTTTAAATTGGTTTAAGACTTGATTTTTATTGATAAATTTGTATCTTTACGGAAAAAAAGATATGGTACAAATTTACAATAAAGTTTACAGACTTAAAAAGGCGGCAGAAGTGGCAAAAGACATGCCACTTCCAGCTGGTCAAGAATTGGAAATCGTAATGGACGTTGTTTACGTTAATGGACACATGGTTCCACCAGCGATGCAAGAATTATTCTACATGTGGATTACTGGTAACCCGACATTATTCGATGATGTCACCAAAACGTGGTAAATCTTCACAAAATCAGACTCAAATTTATTTTAAAATAAATTTGGTTGTCCCAAAATTTATTATTACCTTTGTGTAAAATTATGGAAGTATTATGATAGTAAAAGAAAATGGTTTAAGATACGCAAAATTAATTCACGTATCAGTTGACAACGGTATGACCGACAACAGCAACAAAGTTTACATCATGGAAGAACTCTCAGATGGTCGTATCAAATGTGAGTACGGACGTGTTGGTAAAAACATGACAACCGTGTATAAAAGCAAACACGAGTGGGACAAAATCTTAAGAGAGAAAACCTCAGCTAAAAAAGGTTACACAGATGTGACTGAATTGTTGGCTGAACCAGTAGTTGACGAAACCAAACCAACAAACAATAAAGTCGATAACATCAAAGATGCAATTGTGCGTAAATTGGTTGATGAGTTGATGTCTTTTGCTAACAAGTCTATCCAGAGAAACTATAAGGTAACACAAGAAGCGGTATCTGAACAACAAGTCAACGCTGCCCAAGAAGTAATCAACGCCATTAGTGGTTTGTTGGTGTTGGGTGTTGATAAAAAACATATCAATGATATGTTGTTGAAGTTGTACACGATTATCCCAAGAAGAATGGATAACGTTAAGAATCACTTGATTGGTGACGTTAACAGCGATTCTGATTTGGAAAGAGCGCAAAAGCTAATCGGTGAAGAACAATCTACACTCGATACAATGGCTGGACAGGTAGAATTGTTGAAACAACAAAGAGAAGCCAATAAAAAAGCCGCAGAAGCAGAAGCTAACGGTGCGACAGAAGAAGTTGAAGAAGTTACAATCCTTGACCAAATGGGGTTAAGCATTGAGGTTGAAAACGATGCTGACACATTAGAACTTATCAAGAAATTGATGGGACCTAACGTGAACCAATTGAAAAAAGTATTCAAGGTTGTTAACAAGAAAACACAAGTTAGATTCGACAAACATTTTGAAAAAGCGAGTGTTAAAAAGAAAAGATTCTACTGGCACGGTTCTAGAAATGAGAACTGGTTCAACATCTTACAGACTGGTTTGTTAATCAGACCTTCGGGTGCTGTACATACTGGTAGTATGTTTGGTGATGGTATCTACTTTGCTGACAAAGCGCAAAAGTCTATTGGTTACACATCATTAAGAGGTTCTTATTGGGCCCATGGTGGTGACAACAAAGCTTTCTTGGCGTTGTTTGATGTTCATTTGGGTAACCAAAAAGAAATCCTACACCACGACTCTAGTTGTTACAAATTATCTGACAGCGTATTGAAAAAAGACGGTTACGATAGCGTTTTCGCCAAAGGTGGTGCTGATTTAAGAAACAATGAATATATTGTTTACCGTCCAGAGCAATGTACTGTTTCACACTTAATTGAAATTGGGAACTAATGAGAATCAAAGCAATATACGTCAAGAATCTTAAAATGACGGAAGGCAAGATAGCTGCACAAGTGGCTCATGCCGTAAAAAACTTAGGGGTTACACCAGTAGACTGCGACATCGTAGTCTTGGGTGTTTCTATTAAAAAATTTGATGAACTTATCGCTGAACATGAATGTTATGTTCAAGTAGATAAAGGATTAACACAAGTTGAAAGCGGTACGCAAACAGCTGCTGCTTGGATTGAACAACACTAAAAAAATACAAAATGGTTATAATGAAAACTGGATACGAGTGGTGCTTAGAAGCCAACATGCGTATTTTAGATATATCATCTTGGGATACTGATTGGGGTTTCTATGAAGAATCGTATTATGATGAAAAAATAGATGTAAAAGAATTTTACAGACGTATTGCGTTGTGCAAGGTTAAGATGAACTCTATGCCTCGTAAAACAATGATGTTCTTGGAATACAGAATGTATGGTCTTGTACCTTATAACATAAGTCCGATACAACAAGGAATCCAATTCGGTCACGCAGTGGTTGATTATGGAAGAACAGCGGAAGGGTTGCCGCCACATTACGAAATCTACAAGAAATGGGCTGACAAAGACAAAACGTTTATCATCTTGAATGGTGGTACGACCAACAATAACCCAGAAAGATTAGGTTCATTGAACCAACACATGAATACTCTTAGAGAGAATGGTGTGTTGTTACAAGAGTTTCATGAACCAGACTTAGGTGACCAGTTGACAGCGTTTGTATTTTTGGTTGACGAAAGAGTATTCAATAGAACTGTTTATCCAGATTTCGTTGGGACACCATATCCATGGCCAATGAATAAGAAACCTACTGAGAAACAATTCTCTCAATGGGAAGCTGAGAACAATAAGAACTATGCTGCTTGGGAAGAAAAAATTGGTGGTCCTAAGAATGCTTTTCTTAGAGATTATTTAAGAACCCTTAAGCTGGCATAATATTGACTTTTTTAATTTGTTTCCATATATTTGTGTATGGAAGCCAAAGAAAAAAGTACCGTAATACTAAAATACCTCTCTAAAAACTATTTAATAAAAGATGATGATTTTTGGGATATATATGACCCACATAAAGTAGAGTATGGTTATATTATAAGGTCATTAGTTAAAATATTTTCATTTAACAAGGATTTATGTAAGCTTTGTTTAAAGAGGTGGTCACTCAAAAATGGGTTAAATTACGAACAGTGGGCAAGACTATCTACCACCATAAAAATCACTTGGTCTCCAGAGTTTGCTCAAGACATTGCTGCATTCCACAACATCGATGCTGAGGCTGAATTAACTGCATTATTATCACATGAAATAGTCCAAGAAATTGATAGAGATATTGTTAACCAATTATTTAGATTATCAAATGAAAGATAGAATAACACTTACTGGCAAGATTGGGTTCGAACCAGAAGACAAGACTAGAAAACACAAGGACCAAGCTTCATGGAAAAAAGTGGCTATGGTTTTCCTAGACGGTGATATATGCGAATACTACGCATGGTTTATGAAGAAAAGATACAATTTAGTCTTGAACAAACCACTTAGAGGTGCCCATGTCTCATTCATCAACGATAGCATGAGGGATTTAACCAAGAATGGTGAGATAAGTCTTGAAGATGCGTTGAACAAATGGGAAACCGTTAAAAAACGTTGGGATGGTAAAAAGATTGAAATTGTTTTAGACCTTAACCCAAAGACTGACGACAGAACTTGGTGGTTGAATATCCCAAACGAAGAGCGTAATGACTTGCAAGCTATTAGAAGTGAATTAGGGCTTGGTAGACCATACTTCGGCATGCATATGAGCATTGGTTACGCCAACGAGAGAAACATCGAACACAGCGAATATATTCACGATTTAATCAAAAAAGGTTTTATTAAATAAATTTTAGTTAAAAAATTTGTTTAATTGAAAAAGATTACATACTTTTGTAATCTAAATTTTAAAAACACAAAATGAGTCATTCAAATTCAACCAAAGCGGTTATGATTGCGTTAACTGGTAACGCTTTAATATCAGTAATGAAATTCATCGGGGCGTTTTTTACATTAAGCGCATCCATGTTAGCCGAAGCTATTCACTCTACTGCTGACTGTTTAAACCAAATATTTTTGCTAATTGGTAAAAAGAGAAGTGCAAAGCAACATGATGAGTTACACCCGTTTGGTTACGGTGCTGAGGAATTCTTCTGGGCCTTTATGGTAGCCATATTATTGTTCTTTGGTGGTGCTGCTTTCTCTATATATGAGGGTGTGCATAAACTGATAGACCCACACCCAGTACAACATGTTGCGTGGGCGTTAACCATATTAGGTATATCTATTCTGATTGAAGCTAAGTCGTTTTACGTAGCATATAGTGAGTTAAGAAAGAATACCAAGGGTAGTATAGTAAAAGCATTAAAGAAATCTATTGATATTAACCTTATAGTAATCATTTTAGAAGATGCGGCAGCGTTGGCTGGGTTAATTGTAGCCTTTGTATTCACATTATTAGCTATCTATAACCCTATTTTTGATGGTATAGGTAGTATGATTATCGGGTTTAT
>JACCDQ011834334.1_pt1 | contig 26214 bp, 30 predicted proteins | sample 7446031 | NCBI WGS metagenome assembly JACCDQ01 (sample SAMN15323442, study PRJNA562643) | freshwater metagenome | isolation source: river surface water | place: USA:Blue River Watershed | collected 2017-08-17 | reverse complement strand
GTCTGGCAGGCGTTCGCCGCGCCATTCGCCGGTGATGGCCGGGTGGTCGCTCAAGTCGCGCACGGTGTGGGCGTAGCCGTAGCACACGCGGTACGGCTCGCCCGCCCGTTCGGTGCCTTCGGCCCGCCGTATGGCAGAGAGGAAGGCGGCAATGTTGGCCCCGGCTGTGGTGGCGTCTGTCATGGCGGTTTCTTCGGTGAAGCGGTTGTAAATGGTTTCGGCCCGGTCGGTGATGTGGTCCACAGACCATGCACCCACCATGTCGCCCTCACCCGCTTCGACGTTGGCCGCGCTGCTGGAACGCGCTAACAAAAGCAGGCCTGCGGCTGTTAGGGTTAGGGCGGTTGGGGTCATGTGAGTGCTATCGTGAATCCACTTATGACCTCTGCCTCAGCAGTGATCGTGTTGCAAGTCACATCTCCATGGGCTGGTGTCATCGTGACGGACCATGTGTTGCCTGATCGCGCAATGGAATAGCTTGGCGCTGTGGTGTAGCCGTTGCCCGCGCCCACGTTTACGCTCGTGTTTATTGCCTGACGGTAGTTTGCACCGCCGTCTTGATAGCAGACCACTTCTACGTTACTGACGCCAACGCATGATGCAAACGCTGTGTCAAACCACGTGATCTTGAAGCGCACAGCGGCAGACTCTACCCCGGCCCCGCCGTTGCAGGTCAGCGTGGCGATGACCGTACCGGCTGAGAGCACGGCCTTCGCGGTCTTCTCCTGCACCTGGTTGTCGCGTGCGCGGCCTGCCATGTAACGAATGCCCGCTGCGGTCGCGATGTAGGGCGGCACGTTGTTGTTGTTGATGTACTGCGAGCCACCGCCGTACCCGATGTATGCGTTGCCGTTTGTCGGAAGGATCGACCCGTTGTTGATGACCTTTGCACCGGACTGAATGATTACGTTATAGGTGGCATTTGCCGTGGTGAAGTTGTCAAAAACGCAGGAATTCATGGTCACCACACCACCGCTTATATACAACGCAGCAGTGGTGCCTGCGGCATTTCCTCGTTGTGTCTGCGACTGGCATGAGTTCATCGTTACATGGCTTGACTCCATGCTGTACGAACCCTGTCCAATTTGCGTTTTCTCAGTACCGCACCCGTTCAAAGTCAACTTGCAAAGATGGAATCGGTACGGGATGTTAGAAATATTGTCCGCAGCGCACGAGTTTAGCGTTGAATATTGCAGGCCGTACAGGTGCCAGCCGTTGTGACAATCGCGCGCCCAACAATCGATTGCGTTGAGTGATGTTCCAGTGGCGTTACCTGTTCCATCGTCTTGCCACCAAAATCCGTACGAACCTGCCCAGCCATAGGCGCTCGCCGCCACTGCAGGTACACCAGCTGGATCAACGCTGTTTGCGTTGGCAATTACCTTGATGAAGGTGTTGAGCCATGCGTCATTTGTTACAAACCCGTATTTACACTGAAAAATATAAACGTCTTTGAAAAACGCATGGGTCATTCTTGGGGCGTATATGCCGTAGTCAACGATGTACCCGTTGCTTTTTAATTGAACGCCCTCAATTGTTGTGTTGTAGTTAAATCCGTTGTCGGCATGGCGCAGAATTAAGATTGCGTTTTTTGCATAGCTATCTGTTACCGTGCCAGCACGCGCCAAGTTGCTTCCAGCGCCAACCGTGGTCGTGGTTTTTTTGATGATGGTCTTGGCAGAACTTTTGCCAATCAGGGCCTGACCTCCGTCCATGTAAAGTGGCGCTGACGTCAGGTATTCGATTCCCTGCAACTCTATATTTGCAGCGCCGCTATCAATCGCCCGCTGTATCATGTTGGTCGCGTCAGCCTCACCAGCAATGAAGTGGTCTTCTACGCTGACACGCTCAATTAATTTTTTCTCTACGCTGGTAATTCCAGCCCCGGCTGGGCTGTAGCCCACCAGGGCCGCGCCTGAAGCCGCTGCCAATGCCGCTTTTGTGACGTTGCGCCGTGAAACAAAAGAACTCATGCCAACACCTCTTGAACGGTCACGCTTGCGGTTTTGGTGGCGTCCGTGATAGCGGACCACGCGATGTTTGAGGCCCGTTCTTCTACCCAGGTGTCACCGGCTTCCAGCACGATACAGCGTTTTGCCCAAGTGATGCCGGTGGTTCCGATGGCTACCGGGTCGGTGCCGATGTTGGTGAACCGTGCCGCCTTTCGGTTGGCGTTGGCCGCGATCAGGGCCGCGCCTGCACTGGTCACGGCAATGGCTGCGTTGTCGGTGATGGCGGTGGCCGGTGCGTCGCTGTAGGTGATGCCGGAAACATAGACCGGCGTTCCTGGTGCGCCTCGGTCGTTGCTGACCGGAACCGTTACATCGGACGCCGCGATGGTGGCTTGTACCGCCGCGCCGTCTTGGTAGTTCACGCTGATGTTGGCCGGTGACGCAATCACCTCTATGGTGGTGTTGACGCTGGACAGGAACCGCGCCCCGGTGAAGCCGGGCGTCAGCATCTTCAGGCCGCGTTTGACTCCGCGCATTTCTTCTGCCGGAAACCCGGTGACTTCGACCGTCATGTCGATGGCCGAAGCAATGCCCGTGTCCAGCAGTACCAGGGTGGAGCCCTGGAACTCCTGGCGCTTGGCAATGCCCGCTTGCAAGGTGATGGTGTATTGCATGTTTCAGCGTTTCAAAAGGGTGACTGCGGCAAGGCCCACGACGATGAACCCGGCGTACTTCAGCATGGTTTGTTCGCCGGTCTGTCCGCTTTGGTAGGCCAGCGCCAAGCGTTGATTGCTGTCTTTTACGGTGTCCAGCGCGCCGGTGAACATATCGCCCGCCGCCGCCAATGAGGTGCTGACCGCTGCCGCGTTGGCGTCCAGGGCCTTGGTGCCCAGGTCCAACCCGGCACGCACTGCGCCGTGGTCGGTGAGGGTGACGGTGGCACGCGCGCGCACGTCGCCAAAACTGGTGCTGGTGTTGGTGGAGTTGTCGCCACCCACGACGCGCATGTCTCGCACGTCGGTTTTGTTGGTGGTGGCGCTGCTGGAGTCGCCGCCGAAGTGGGCCAGCCCACCCATTGGATGGCACCGTCTTTTTTCGTATTCGATGTTCATGGGTGCATGTCTTTCTTCAGAATCCAACCGGCCACCCGGTAGCCCTGGCGTTTGGCTTTGCGCACCAGCCCGGGCCGCTTGGTTTGGAAGGCCACCGAGGCACAGCCTTGGGCCTGCTTTTCGATCACGTTCAGCAACAGGGCAGACCAGTCGATGGGGCCGCTGCCTTTGCAGGCGTCCACCCAGGCGATGCCGTTGACAACGCGCACAACGTACACCGCTTGGGCGTGTTCGGCGGTTGCCGCGAAGCATTGCCCCGCGCGGGCCATGTCGCCCAACGTGTGGCGGTTGGTTTTGCCGGAGGGGTCCAGATGTTCGCAACCGGCCAACAGGCCCGCCGCCAACTCGTGGGGCAGTCGGCTTAGGTGGATCGTTTCCACAGCCACACCCCCACCACTGCGGCGGCTGCCAACCACATCAAGCCGGATTGGCCTGCGCCTACACCCAGGCCACTGCCGTAGTTCACCGAGAAACCAGCGCCCATGCCGCCGCCGCTGAAGGTGTCGTAAATGTCCCCGCTGCGGCTGCTGGCTGTGCTGGTGAAGTTCAGTGGAGGAATCGGCATGGCGCTGCTCATGTTGATGGACCGGGACGCCTGTTGCGCAATGCCGTCGAGGCTTCCCGCCGATGGCATGCGCAGCCCTGTGCCGCCCGCTGCCGGGCTGCTCAGGTTGAAAGCGTTGGCCGGTGTGGTCATTTGCTGGCTACCATTGCCACCACGACCAGCCCACCCAAAAGCAACAGGGTTTGACCGTTCAAGGCCAGCCCCCCCGTTTGCGCTTGCGGGGCACGGTAAGTACCGGTGTACTGAGGCTGACGCAACTCGGCCTCAGTGGTCACGGCGTCCTTTTGCAGACCGTAATCAAACGCACGGCCCGCCAAACTCTTGAACCAATCCGTCCATTGGTCATTGCTGCCGGTGGTGGACACGTCCTGTCGTTGTGAAACGATGTCAGGCGTGACGGTGGTTTCGTACACGGGCACATCGTAGGACGTATCCCACCATGTGCCCGAGGTCTGAAGTCCCAGGCTCATGGTGGTTCCTTACAGTCGCCCGATGGGGTCAATGAACTCGTAAAACACTTGGTAGGTGTTGGCCGCGCTGGACGTCATGCGAAGTTCCACGTTGGCACTGATTCCGGTGTCGAGCACGCCCGAGAGGTTGCCGTCTTCAATGAAGTCAACCACGACCACGCCCGTTTGCGGGGTCAGGCCGTTTTGTTTCTGGCTGTGTTCCAGCTGCGCGCGGCTGGTTTCGTAGGCAATCGAGTTGCCCACCCGGATTTGCAAATCCGTCAGGGTGCCCGCCGTGGTTTCGTGGATCCAGATGCGCTTGAGCTTGCCACCGGCCCCGCCCGTGGGCAGGTACATGATCTGTTCGCCCGAGTTGCCGAAGTTCTGCGTGGTGTTGAGCTTCTTCAGGATGTACGGGTTCTGAGTCGGTTGACGCACCACGATTTGCGCATTGAGCCGGATATCTGCCGGTGCGCCGTTGGCCACCTTGATTTCAAAGCTCAGGTCTTGCAGCTGCGACAGCGGCACCGAGGCCAACAGCTGCTCAACGGCACCGTTGCGCGCCTTGGGTTCGGTGAAGTCCAGGCACAGAAAGCCGGAGGCCGTGAACACGCCGCGATAGTCGTCGCGCTTGTTCATCACCGTCCCGGTGGATTCGTCCCAAAACAAACGCCCGTTGGCTTTGCCACGGATGCTTTCGATGTGGGCCGGTGTCACGCCCGTGCCGGTCAATTGCAACAGCACTTTGTCCAGCGTGGGCGCGTTCTTGCCAGTGGGCAGTTTCAGCGTGGCGGTGTTGCCCGGTGCAACGTTTTGCAGGTTGGTGGCACGGAGTTTGAAAGCCATGGTAGCGGCCTCCTATCAGCGTGCGGTGTAGCCGGGCAGGAACTCGCCCACCACGGGCACGTTCATGGCGTTTTTCTGGATCAGGCCGATGACCACCAGCACAGCGGCAATCTCAGCCGCAAACATCAATTTGTCTTTCATTTCCCGTTTCCTTGTGTAGGGGTTGAAGGTTGAACGGTTGCCACTTTGCCGCCCTGCCCTGGTTCTTGTCCAGCGTTTGCGCCGCCTCTAGGCGTAGGGCTACGCCTACGTGTAGGGGCGGCATTTGGCACCGAAACCCAGCCCTCCGACAGCTGCCCGGTGTCGTAATCGCGCTCGATGTACTGAAACTTCTGCAATGCCGTGACTTGCTCCAGGCTGCAATCGATAGAACGCGACACGTAAACCCGGTGTGGGTGCTCCCGCAACGCGCACACGTGCACCAGGGTGCAGTTACCCAAAAATGTCTTGTCCACCAGCGCCGGGTTTTGGGTGGCCCCGATGATGTGTACCGCCTCGTGGCGTCCACTGGTGGTCATCTTGCGCCACGCTGCCGGAGCCCATCCCGGCGTTGTCACGTTTGCCAACTCTTCGGCAATGAACACCGTGTGCCCAAAGGCGTAGACCAGTTCGCACAGCGTCTCAAACTCCTTGCGCACGGCCTTCTCACCGGCCCCACGGGGCAGGTAGCGCACGCGCAACGGCCCATCTTTCGCCAACAACATGGCCCGCCTGATGCCGTCGAGCGTTTCCACCCGCCGCGCGTGCTCGCCATACTCGTTTTTGAAGTCCCAGCACACCAGCCGGGCCGGTTGCAGCGCCGCCAGTTGTTGCTTGATCCACAGCCCCTTGCCGGTCCCGCTGGCCCCAATCACGGCCCAAATCTTGGCGTCATTGCTCGACGCCATGATCGGCACCCTCCAGCACCTCAGCGGCCCCGGCCTGCGCCCGCTTGGCCTCGCGCTGCGCCTCTCGCTGCGCCTTGCGGTGCCGCCACCACAGCGCCAACTTTCCCGCCAACGTGCCTTCTTTGGCCTCTTTGTGGTCCGACAGCTTTTGTTTGATGACCAACCACGACGGCACAAAGAAACCCGCCGTGCTCGCGATCAGCGCCACTTCTGGCATGGCGCTTGGCCCGTTCCAGCCGTACTTTTCGGCCACTGCGTTTGCTTGCTGGCCCCAGGCAAAACAGCGCTCCTCGCTGTAGACCGGCTTCAACTCAGGTGCCAGCATTTGCGCAAAACCGCCCAGGGTAAACATGAACATGCCCCACTGCTTGGCGGCAATTTCTGACTCGGTGGCCGCTGCGACTTCTGCGGCCTCTTGCTGTCGGGCCTCCATGCTCGGGTTTTCCGCGTCCACGGTGGCCGTCATGTCGGCCAAGGCCTCCAGGCGGTTGGTGCTGTTGGGTTCTTCCATGCTCATGGTGGCTCCTTTCAAGCGAACAACCTGCGCCGGGCAGGCGTAGGCGTAGGCGTAGGTTCAGTACGTGTAGGCGTAGGCGTACCCTCGGCATGGTTGGCCGGGTCGGCGGTGCCCGCTGGCCCTTCGCTACGTGTAGGCGTAGGCGTAGGCTGCTCGGCCGTTCGGGTTTTGCCCAACAGGTCGGCCCGCTGGCGTTCCGTGCGTGCGTGGTGCTGACTGCCACACTCGGGGCAGTAGCGGTACAGGCAACGTTCACTTTCGCGAACGTGCGCCGAACCAAACCCACATTCCGGGCACTCGGCCCGGCCAATCATGCGTTTGGTCGCCATGCTCACACCCCCGCTGCTGCTTCTTCGGTGGTGTCCCCGGCTTCTGGCAGGTCGCTGCCATGCAGGATGGCCCCGCAGTCCTCGCACGGCTCCATGGCCTCAGCAATCAGGCGAAACCCCGCCGCGATGTGGTCGCGGTTGTTCGGGTTGGCTTCGATCTTTTCAGCCAGTTCGCGCAACTGCGCCGATTTGCTCACTTTGTCCATCATCAAACTCCATTTTTGGCCCCCCGGCCCCTCCTGAATTCGTCCATTGCTTCACCCGGCCCAACTTTCCCCGGGTCACGATCGCGTAAGCCTGCACCGCGCCGCCCTTCTGGATGGTCTCCCGCGTACAGTTATTGACACGAGTCCAAGGCCGCGCAGCTGCGCTGCCCGGCAAAAAGCCCACCCCGCCGATGACCGTGCGCCATTGCAGCCGTTCCGATTCAATCCGCGCCGCCGCTGGGCGCTTGATGCGGTGAAAACCCTTGTCAGCCCCCACCAAGTGGGCGCAATGTGCAGGCAGGTACAAGTTAAAACCCATGGCCTCAACACCCACCACGTCGGCCGCCCTCACCTCCTGGTAACTGTTCACCTCGCCACTGTCCATGCGAAGCAACTTGATCCGGTGGTGCTTGCGGCTTGCGCACGGCCCGCCCTGCGCCATCGTGTAAGCCTGCCAACCATGCGCCAAGCGCCCGCCCATCTGGCCCACATTCACGCCCCGCAGCGCCTGCGTCAGTTCGTCAGGCAACAGGCCCGCTTCCAGGTTGTACGGGTTCAAACGCCGCAACTCGCGCCACACCGTCACGGGAGGCCCGCCCACTTGCTGAAACTGCCGGATGCGCCATGTGCTGGCCCAGGCTTCCACCCGGGCCGATGATTCGATTGCGTCGGCCCCGTACAGATCAGTACCCACCGCATACCCATCGACGTTCTTGCTGATGTACTTTGCGATGTAACTTGCCGCGCTCCCCTTGGTGCGGTCAATGCGCTCAAACTTCACACGAAACTTGGCTGCGCCGCGCTCGGTCGCACTGTCATTCAGCAAGAAATAGCGCTCGTACAACCCCCGCAACGCCTCGCCCTGGCTGGATTTGTGAAACATCAGCATGTGCCAATGCGGGCACCCGTCATGGTGCGGTTCAGCCACCCGAAAACCGTACACATCCACGTTCTGGCGCTTCAATGCACTGCGCATCTTGGCCCACTGGCCCGACAGGTATTTCTGCGCCTCGCGCGGCGTGGTGCCGTCGTACTTTTTGTTCAGGAACACCCCGCCGCCCTTGTCCGTCCATTTGTGCATGCGGCTGGGGCACGTCACCGTGATGAACACTGCTTCGTGCTGCAAATCTTGGGCGATCACGTCAAACCCGCTGATGCGCGTCATCAACTCGGCACGCCTGATCGTCTTGTTGGCCGTGCTGGTCGCCACCAGGTCGGACAGCTTCATACGCTGGCCCATCTCGTTCTCCAACTCGGTGTGCTCCATCATGGCCGTGCTGGTCGCCAACTGCACCCGCCGCCGCTTCACGCTGGTGGTTGAAACGTAACAGTCGCGCCCCTTGTTCACCAGCCCCAGGCCGATGGAGCATTTTTCAACGGTCTGCGCAAACACTTTGCGCAACACCCGCCGCCAAAAGCGCTCGCAACTCAGGCGCAACAAAATCGCCTTCAGGTTCTTGGAACGCTTGGGGCACCACTCCCCCGGCTTGCCCGGCTTCCAGCCCGGGAAATATTCGGCCATGCCGTGTTGCTCCAAGTTCCGCAACGCCATCGACACCCCGAATTCCATGTCACCATGCCGCGCAAAAGCGCCATAGTGCCGGGCAAACACCACCGCCCGCGCCCTGATCTGGTCATCGGTGGCATCCAATGCCAAACCGGCCCGCTGTGCGTCCCCCAACTCGCGCACCGCCCGCACAATCGCAAGGTTTGCGCCTTGGCGGTCCTGCTCGTGCCGGTAGGTCCAATCGCTGCGCATGAAGTCTTGCCACAACGGCGGCAAGGCCTTGATCTGGCCTTCCACCCACTCAGCGTCTGTCAGCCCTCCCAGCGCCCGGCCTGGCGTGTAATCGTCAAGCATTACGAACGGTCATTTGCGCCCCACACGGGCGGCATATTCGGCCCGCAGCACCTTCAACTTGTCTTTGATGTGCTGGGGGCACTCGGTGCGCGGTACGGGCCGGGTGCCGGTTTGCAGACCAGCGGGAACAATCACGCCGGTTGGGGTGGTTTTCCATTCCATGGCTTGCCCCTGGCTCAGTGTGCGCCGGACAACGCAACGCGCTGCGCTGCGGTCATGGCCGCTTCTGTGGCGGCTTCCATGCCAAAGGCAAGGGCTCCCACTTGGTCGGGCGTGAAGTGGAAAACTGCCCCCTCGTACCATTTGCCGGTGATCTGGTCGCGGCCCTCCATGCTCAACAGAATGCCGCCTTTGGTTGGCTGTGTGATGAACCGGCGCGACTCGCCCAGGTTGACGGTGGTTTTCACGCGCGGAACTCCTTCATTGACACGGAAAGAATCGTTTGCGCTTCACGATTGCACCACCCGGAAATTGCCGCAAGCAAGTGGCTTTGTTCTTTGAACCTTCTCACCACCGGCCCTTGCCAGCCTGCCCACGTAAAAACGTATTCGTCCATGGCCCCCGCCTTTCCAACCCCCCGCGCCCTGAAATCAGAAGCGCCGGGACAGTCTCAGGAAGGGGGGGAGAAAACAGGAAAACCGCCCCGGCAGGCGTAATGTATTACAGGCCCATGGAATATTGCAAGGGCGTGGAATATTCCAACATCTAAGACTATGGAGTACTGTATCGGTGACGGGGAAACAGACCGGCTCGTGCCCGGTACAGGAAAGGATGGTTATCCACATGGCCGCAGACATTGCCGCGCTCTTGGACAAAGCAAAAGTTATGCACAGCTTGTCCAGTGACTACAAATTGGCCCTTGTGCTTGGTGTTTCGTTCAGTACACCGGGCAACTATCGTGCAGGAAAGACCCTGCCCGACGCTCGGGTAATTTCGCTGCTTTGCGATTTGACTGGGGACGATCCCGAGATTCTTGCTGCACAAATTGAGGAAGAACGGGCCAAAACGCCCGAGGCAAAACACTTGTGGCACAGCATTGCCGAACGCCTCGCCATGACGGCCCGCCAAGGGGTTGCCGCTGGTGTTTTTTCAGTGTCCGTTTTGGCCGCTTTGGGTGCCGTTTCTCCTATGGACGCCCATGCCAGCGATGCCGATTTACGAAAATACACATTGTGGAAAGTCAAAAATGAAAACCCAGAGATCACCGGCGACAAACCATGTTCATGGGCGCTGTCGGCTCAAGATTTGTACATTCCCTGGTCTGACACCTTGTTTCGCAAAGTCCAAGGCGTTCAGCCCCGATTTGTTTTTGAGTCCTGCATCGGCACCGGCCTCCAGCAGCAGTGCCACTGATTCTTCGGTGCCATAACGCGCAGCCATCATCAGCGGCGTGGTGCCATTGGGCGATTCCGCGTCGATGTAGGCATAACGGTCGAGAAACCGCTGAATCAATGATGCAGCTGCTGGTCCGCTGTGGGTGGCTGCGTAATGCAGTGCGGTCCATCCCGGTTGGTTGATCGGGACGTTGCGGTCCAGGATGGCGTCAACCAGGTCCACATGCCCACGCAGGGCCGCAATCATCAATGCGCTTTCTCCGGCCGGGTTGATGTCGTTGATGTTGGTGTCGGCATGTGCCACCAGGTAATGCGCTACGCGCACGGAGTCGATCTGCAGGGCCAGAATCAGGGGCGGAATGTCGCGTTCGTCGCGGGTATTGACGTCAAAACCTCGGGCCAGCAATCGGTCTATCGCACGAACGTCATCGCGGGTAATTGCGCGGAAGAAGTCGTCAAAGGAGCCCGCCAGTGCCCCGCTCATCCAAGTGGTCAGACCCATCAACAAAAAAACCCGGCGGTTGCCGGGTGGACGCCACCATGAATTGAATGTTTTCATGGTGGGTTAGGTTAGCGCAAATCGGAAGATTATTCTTCCACAAAGGCTTCTTCGCGCCGTTTTTTGATCGAAGGAGACAGCACCACCAGCAGCAGCAAGGCAGCCACGGCCAGCAGGCTGGCGGACAGGGGGCGCGTCACAAACACCGACCAATCACCGCGCGACAGCAGGAGCGCCCGGCGCAGGTTCTCTTCCATCATGGGGCCCAGGATCAGACCCAACAACAACGGGGCGGGCTCACAACCCAGCTTGATGAAGGCATAACCAATTACCCCAAACAGGCCCACCATCCAAATATCCCAGGTGTTGTTGTTGGTGGTGTACACGCCCACCGCGCAGAACAACACAATAGCCGGGAACAACCAACGGTAAGGCACGGTCAGCAGCTTGATCCAGACGCCAATCAAAGGCAGGTTCAGAATCAGCAGCATCGCGTTACCGATCCACATGGAGGCGATCAAACCCCAGAACAACTCGGGGTTGCTGGTCATGACCTGTGGACCCGGTTGAATGTTGTGAATCGTCATGGCGCCCACCATCAGGGCCATCACAGCGTTGGACGGAATGCCCAAAGTCAGCAACGGGATGAAAGACGTTTGCGAACCAGCGTTGTTGGCAGATTCGGGTGCGGCCACACCGCGGATGTTGCCTTGACCGAACGGCACTTCGCCCGGTTGCAATTTGGTTTTCTTTTCAATGGTGTAGGAAGCAAATGAAGCCAGCAAGGCGCCGCCGCCAGGCAAGATGCCCAAAGCAGAGCCCAACGTGGTGCCACGCACAATGGCAGGCAACATGCGTTTGAAGTCGGCCCGGGTGGGCAGAAGACCGGTGATTTTTTTGGTGAAAACTTCGCGCTTTTCTTCCGAGTGCGACAGGTTCTGGATGATTTCGCCATAGCCAAACACACCCATGGCGATCACGATGAAGCCAATGCCATCGGTGAGTTCTGGGATGTCAAAACTGAATCGGGCCACGCCGGAGTTGACGTCCGTGCCCACCATACCGAACAACAGGCCCAGGATGATCATGGCCACCGCTTTGACCAATGACCCGGAGGCCAAAACCACCGCCCCAATCAGGCCCAGCACCATCAGCGAAAAGTATTCGGCCGGCCCGAACTTGAACGCCACTTCGGTCAGGGGAACCGCAAATGCAGCCAGGACCAAAGTGCCCACGCTGCCGGCAATGAACGAGCCGATACCTGCCGCAGCCAATGCCGGCCCTGCCCGTCCTTTGCGGGCCATCTGGTAGCCGTCCAGAGCAGTGACCACCGATGACGCCTCACCCGGCAGGTTGACCAAGATGGCTGTGGTAGATCCGCCGTATTGAGCGCCGTAGTAAATGCCGGCCAGCATGATCAGCGCGGCCACCGGGGGCAGCGCGTAGGTGGCGGGCAGCAGCATGGCAATGGTGGCCACGGGGCCCAAACCTGGCAGCACGCCAATGACGGTGCCCAAAAGGCATCCGACAAAGGCATACATCAGGTTTTGAAAGGTGAATGCAACACCGAAACCGGTGGACAGGTTGTTGATCAAATCCATGGCAACAAGCTCCTCAGCCAGCGATAAAGGTGGGCCACAGCTGGAACGGCAATCCCAGCAGTTTGACGAAAGTGAGGTAGCTGCCCACAGCCAAGACGACTGCCAGCACCAGGACCTCACGCAATTTGAAAGACTCGCCCGCTGCCGACGCCATCATGACCAAAGCCGCAATGGCTGGCATCAGGCCCATGGGCGGGAGGCCAATCAGCGGCAGACCGCCCAACAGGCTGCCAAAAATCAGGTTGGCTCCGATCACGAAGAACAAAGGTTTCCATGCAATGGCACCAATGGCCTCGCCTTCTTGACGGGTGTCGCCCAGTGCCTTGAACAGCACTATGCCCCCCAGAAGAGCCAGCAGTATCCCCAGAATGAGGGGGAAATAACCGGGGCCCATGCGCGCTGCATTGCCCACCGAATATTCAGACGCGCCGTAGGCAAAGCTCGCGCCCAAACAGGTGAACATCAGCCCCGAGAAAAAATCTTTTTGGCTTTTAATTACCACTTGCATGTCTCCATAAAACAGGAATGCCGAATCATCCGACATGCAGCGCGGTTTTTCTATGTGGATTACACGTAGCCAGGGGCTGGTATGGGGCGGCTCATGCTGGAAAACAAACGCAAGGCGTTGCTGGTGGTGATGGCGCCCACCTCCTCCACCGACAGGCCTTTGATGGTCGCCAGTTGCTGTGCCACGAATGGCACGTAAGCCGGGTTGTTGGTTTTTCCTCGGTAAGGCACCGGTGCCAGGTACGGGCTGTCTGTTTCGATCAGCATGCGGTCCAGCGGCACGTAAGCGGCGACTTCACGCAGGTCTTGTGCGTTTTTGAAGGTCAATATCCCTGAAAACGAGATGTAGAAATCCAGTTCCAACGCCGCTTTGGCCACGTCCATGGTTTCGGTGAAGCAGTGAAATACACCTCGGGAAGTGTGAAGGTCCGGGTCTTGGTGTTGACTGGAAAAGCCGCCCTCCTCTCGCAATATGGCCAAGGTGTCGTCTGAGGCCGAGCGGGTGTGGACCACCAATGGCAGGCGGGTCAAACGCCCCGCCTGGATGTGGATGCGAAACCGCTCACGTTGCCACTCCATGTCGGCCATGGTGCGGTCGCCCAGACGGTAGTAGTCGAGTCCGGTTTCACCAATGCCCACCACCTTGGGCAAGGCCGCGCGTTCCAGCAGATCGTTCAGGGTGGGTTCCTGTACCCCTTCGTTGTCGGGGTGAACTCCGGCGGTGGCCCACAAATGCGGGTGATCAAGGGCCAGCCGGTGAACGTCGTCAAAGTCTTCCAGCGTGGTGCTGATGCAAATGGCTTGTTGAACTTGCGCCAATGCCATCTGGTCCAGGATGTCGGGCAATTGGGCTTGGAGTTCGGGAAAGTTCAGGTGGCAATGGGAATCGATGAACATCCGAGTCAGATGGTTTGGGTGGGGCGATCAGAGGCCAGGTGGGCGCCCAGAATTTCTTCAATCCGGGCTTTGAGTTGCCGTGATTTTTCATCGGCCGGAAAACGGATGCCAACCCCTTGTGTCCGGGAGCCTGTGGCTCCGCCCGGCGTGATCCAGGCCACTTTGCCTGCCACTGGGTAACGTTGGGTGTCTTCGGGCAAGGTGAGCAGCAGGTAGACGTCCATGCCCAGGTGGTAGTCGCGGGCGGATGGCACAAAAATCCCGCCCTCTGCGAACAAGGGGATATATGCGGCGTACAGCGCGCCCTTTTCTTTGATGGAGAGCTGTATCACGGTGGGCCTGGGGGCACCGTGTCCGGCTGCGGTGTCGTCGCTGGAACTCATGGTTGGGAGTGTAGCCGCAGCGCCTCTTGTGCGGCCAAGCCCCAGGCTTCGGATTGCAGGCCGGTGTTGAAAGGGTGTTCTGCTGTGCGCGCTGCCTGCTGCAATTGCTTGTGCCATTTCAACAGTGCGGCCCAAGGCGGTGGCGATGGCAAGGCTTGCGCATCAAAAAAGCGGGGGGCAGCCTGGGCTTGGACGGCCATCAGGTCGTGGCAGAGTTTTTGCAGCACATCGATTTGCTGTGGCGCAGACCAGTCGGCGATGGTCGAGAGATCCCCTTGCGCAATGGCTTTGGGCAGCTGCGTCCAATTCCGCTGTTGCAGCCCGAGGCCCAACAATTGGGCGGCCTCACTGGGGCGCCCACCTGCAGCGTTGAGTCCGGTCAGCAGGTCAGCGGCTGGCCGTTCGGGAAACCGGGTGCGCAGCCACGCCAACGCTTCTTCTGGGGCGGGCCAAGCCAGCGTGTGGGTTTGGCAGCGGCTGCGTATGGTGGGCAGCAGGGTGTGTGCGGCCTCTGTGGCCAGCACGAACCGAAGGGCACCTGGGGGCTCCTCCAGCGTTTTGAGCAGAGTATTGGCGGCTTCGTGGTTCAGGCGGTCGGCGGGGTGTATCAGCACCACTTTGGTGGTTCCCCGTGATCGGGTCATTTGTGCAAAGGCCACCGCATCCCGTGTGGCCTCGACCCGGATCCATTTGCTCGGTTTGATTTCTTTTTTATCGATTTTGTCCTGGGTTTTTTCGTCCAGTGGCCAGCCCGTTTCCAGTGCAAGGGTCTCTGGCATCAATACCCTGAGATCGGGGTGGGTGCGCACCGATACCGCATGACAACTGCTGCACTGGCCGCAAGCCCCCATGGGAGTCGGTTGTTCGCACAACCATGCGCTGGCCAGTGCCATGGCCAGGTCGTATTGGCCCAAGCCCGATGGGCCAGCCAGCAACAGTGCGTGACCCTTCTGCGCCATCAGCGCAGTCAGCTGCCGTTGCAGCCAGACGGGCAAGTCATTTGTCATGCCAACCAACCTTGACGCTGGCAGGTGTTCAGTACCTCTTGCCGCACTTGTTCAAATGGGGCCTGGGCATCGATGCGGGCAAAGCGTTGCGGCGCTGCATCCCTGCGAGCAGCGTAGCCTTGTGCCACTTTCTCAAAAAAGGTGGCCGGTTGGGCTTCAAATTTATCGGGCACACGGGTGCCGGCCAGACGCTGGGCGGCGATGGAGGCCGGGAGGTCAAACCACAGGGTCAAATCGGGTTGACGCAAACCCGATGGGCCGGTTTGTACCCAGACTTCAAGTTGGCTCAAGGTGGCCAGGTCGAAGCCTCGACCGTGCCCTTGATAGGCAAATGTGGCGTCGGTGAATCGGTCGCAAAGCACCACCTGCCCCCGTGCCAATGCGGGCTCTATCACGCATTGCAGGTGGTCGCGCCGGGCGGCGAACATCAGCAGTGCCTCGGTCAGGGGGTCCATGCCGTCGTGCAACAGCAAGGTGCGCAGTTTCTCGGCCAATGGCGTGCCTCCGGGTTCACGGGTCACGACCACCTGGCGTCCTTGTTGCCGAAGGGCATCGGCCAGGGCATGGATGTGGCTTGACTTGCCTGCGCCATCAATGCCCTCGAAAGTGATGAAAAGTCCTGTTGTGGGCATGGAGTCAACGGAGTTGGTAACGCTGTACGGCGCGGTTGTGTTCAGCCAGTGTGGTGCTGAAATGGCTGCTGCCGTCGCCTCGGGCCACAAAATAAAGGGCCTGGGTGTTGGCAGGTTGGGTGGCTGCCTGCAGGGCGGCCTTTCCCGGCATGGCAATGGGTGTTGGCGGCAAACCGGCACGTGTGTAGGTGTTGTAGGGGGTGTCGGTTTGCAGATCGCTTTTGCGCAAATTGCCATCGAATGCCGTGCCCAAACCGTAAATGACCGTGGGATCGGTTTGCAACCGCATGCCCAAGCGCAGCCGGTTGATGAAAACGCCTGCGATCGGCCCGCGGTCGGCAGCTGTACCGGTTTCTTTCTCTACCACGCTGGCCAGCACCAGGGCTTCTTGCGCCGTCTTCAGTGGCAGGCCGGGATGCCGTTGTGCCCAGGCGGCTTCCAGGGCTTGGTCCATGGCTTGAGCCGCCTGTTTGAGCAACGTGCAGGCCGTGCTGTTTTTAGGGTAGGTGTAGGTGTCGGGGAAAAACCGCCCTTCGGGATGGGTTTCAGCGCGTTCCAGGTGCTTCATCAGCAAAGCAGGGTTTTGCACAACGTCTGCAGGCAGGTCGTACACCAAGTGATCGGCCTGGCGCAGCGCGCCCAGAACCTGACGGTAATTCCAACCTTCCACCAAGGTCACTCGACGCAGTGCCTGTTCACCACGAACCAATTGCAGCAACAACCGTTGCGGCGTGGTGCCTTGCTCAATTTCGTAGCTGCCTGCCTTGATGTCGCGTCCCTTTCCTGAAAGTCGAAACCACACAGCCAGCTGCCAAGCAGGCACATCCACCCCAGCTTGAACCAGATGGCGGGCCACGGCGTTGATCGAAGAGCCCGGGGACAGGGTCACGTCCACGGTTTGCGCCGACACATTTGGCTCGGAGCCGCGCAAAACCAGAGGTGTGTTCAACCACAGGTAAGCGACCACACCCAGCAGCGCGGTGGCACCCAACGCGGCCAGCATCAGCCATTTCAACACACGAAACACGGTCTTGCGCCTTTGAGACAATCTGGGCTGCACATCATAAGTGAAGCCCAGCCATGAACGCCCCCCAAACCCCCTGCTCCGTTGTTGATCCTGTTGCCCCGAATGGCGTGACCGAGTTGCCTCAGTTGGGGGTGATACGGGTAGAGGGAGACGATGCCGCTGCGTTTTTGCATGGACAGTTGACCCAGGATTTTGCCTTGCTGGGCCTTTCTGAGGGGCGTTTGGCCGCTTTTTGTTCGGCCAAGGGGCGCATGCAGGCCAGTTTTGTGGGCTTTAAACACAGCCACCAGGACATTCGCCTGATTTGCCCCAAAGACGTGTTGCCCGCCACGCTGAAGCGTTTGAGCATGTTCGTGCTGCGGGCCAAGGCCAAATTGACCGATGCCAGCGATACCTTGGCGGTTTGGGGTTTGGCTGGTGATGCCGTCCCGCCAGCGCTGCAGCAATCAGGCACCTGGACCAAGGTGGGTGAAGACGGGGTTGACATGGTGCGCCTGCCAGATGGCGGAGGCACCGTTCGGGCTTATGCCTGTGGTCCGAGGGCGCAGATGCCCATCGCCACCGTGCCAACGGCTTTGTGGCAGTGGCTGGACGTGAACAGCGGTGTGGTGCTGATAACCGCCCCCGTTGTGGATGCTTTCGTGCCGCAAATGCTGAATTACGAATCGGTGGGAGGCGTGAATTTCAAGAAGGGCTGTTACCCTGGGCAGGAGGTGGTGGCACGCAGCCAGTACCGAGGCATCTTGAAACGCAGGGCCTACATCGTTCATGGTGCGCAGCCCATGGAGCCGGGCCAGGAATTGTTTCACCCCAGCGATGCGGAGCAGCCTTGCGGTTTGGTGGTGGCGGTGGCCCAACACCCGCAGGACGGCTTTGATGCGGTGGTTTCCTTGCAGACGGGGGTTGTTGACCAATACGCCATCACATTGGGCAGCCCGACGGGGGCCACCTTGTTTCAGAAACCCCTGCCCTATTCGCTGTTGGCAGACGTTTGAAGCTGCGTTCGCATGTGCCTGATTGCGTTTTCGTTGCAGGAAGAGCCCGAACGCCGCCTGGTGCTGGCCTCGAACCGAGACGAATTTTGGAGCCGTCCCACACAAGCCTTGCAGCCCTGGGTCGGCCCAGACAACAGCCTGATTTACAGTGGACGAGACCAATTGGCAGGCGGCACCTGGGTGGGTATTTCGGCCACGGGCCGTGTGGCGTTGCTGACCAACGTGCGTTCGGGGGCGGTTGAAACGGCGCCCCGCAGCCGTGGTGAGTTGACCACCCGCTGGCTGGCCGGATCGGAGCCCGACTGCGAGGCCTGGGTGAACGCCACCGACCCACGGGCCTACAGCGGCTTCAACCTGGTGCTGGGAGATATGGCGACTCAAGCGCCCTGGGTGTGGTTGAGCAACAGAGCCCCTGCAGACGCCTGCTTTTTGCACAACACACGTCCTTGTTCCCTGCCCGAAGGGTGGTGGGGGCGCGTGCTGGGGCCCGGTACCCACAGCTTGTCTAACGCCAGTCTGAACAGCCCTTGGCCGAAAAGCCGCCTGCTGGGCCAAGCGATGGCCCAGATCGAAGAAGCAAATGCCCAGACACCGAATCTGTGGCAGGCCGCCTTGCTTCCCACGTTGATGTCCTTGCAGCGATTTTCCGAGGATCAACTCCCTTGCACAGGTGTGCCCAGGGAACTGGAGCATGGGCTGTCCAGCCCATTTGTGTTCCTGCCTGAACGGGACTACGGCACACGAAGCACTTTGCTGGTGTGGGCCGACAGCCAGGGGGCTGACTTGTTTGAATGGACGCATGCCCCCGAACACATGGCTGCTGATACAAGCCATGCCGGTGTTTGGCCGCTGCAGGAAAGTGTTTACAAACGGATTTCCATATCCACGTGGGGAATGCCCGCGTCCTCGTAGGTCTCACCGACGGCGACATAACCCAGGCGTCTGTAAAACCCCTCTGCACTGCGCTGAGCGCTCAGGCGAACGGTGTGGTCGCCTCGCAAACGGGCCGCTTCCATCAGGCCAAACAACACCTGGCGCCCAACACCTGTGCCTCGCAACGCCCGGTGTACCGCCATGCGGCCAATTTTGGCCACGCCACTGTGGGCAGGCAGCAGGCGTCCGGTGGCAACGGCCTGGCCCAATCGGTTGCGCGCCAGAGCATGCACAGCGGTGTGGTCGGCCTCGTCCCATTCCAGCTCCTTTGGAATGCGTTGTTCGTCCACAAACACCGCTGTTCTGACGGCAGAGGCTTCGGGCCCCAGTTCGGCCCATTGGCCGGTGGTCAACGCGGTCATGTCCTGGCCACTTTCGTAAGCCTCCAGTGTGGAGCGCAGTGCCGCAGGAATGGGTTTTGAGGTCTGACTGGCCGGGTCAGCGAACACATAAATCAATTCAGACGAAATCAGGTGTTCTGGCCCGCGAAAAATGGCGCCTGCCATGGACATGGATGAATTGCCGATCCGGGTGCAACTCAATGCCACATCCAGAAAGTCGTCCATCCGCGCAGAGGCGTTGAATTCGACAGAGGCTTTTTTGACATACAGCTCGCCACCGAGTTGGTGCATCGCTTCGTCGTAAGGCAATGCCAAAGCACGCCAGTAGTCTGTGATGGCGACGTCGAAATACATCAGGTAATGTGCGTTGAACACGATTTTTTGCATGTCCACCTCGGCCCAGCGCACGCGCAGGCGGTGAAAGAATCGGAAGTCCTGGTGTGTCATGGGGTGTTGGGTTGGTCTGTGGGTGGGGTGCCAGCCAGCTGGCGCAAACGGGGAAAGTCCAGGTCTGTGGCCGCTTGTGTCACGGCTTCGCTGTAGGTGCCGCAGTTCGGGTGATTTTGTTTCAGCGCATGGGCCCAGTCCATGATGTCGGTGATTTGGCCGTTGTCTATCAGCAGTCCAAGCGCTGTCAAATGGGATTGTGCCGGACGTTCCGCTGGCAAGTCAGGCTCCGGAGGGGCTTCATCGGAAAAATCCCTCAGCCATGTGTCTTGCACCTCCTGCAGGGGCGTGTCGGCCAGGTCCTGTGGGGTGGCAGAACGGCAAGGCAATCGGACAGTGAACGTGGCCCCCTGCCCTGGCTGGCTGTGCAAGGTCAGGGTCCCGCCCATGGTTGCGATCAACTGCCGGGCAATGGCCAGGCCCATGCCTATGCCTTTGTGTTCGGTCAACTGGGCTTGGGCGCCTCGCTCAAACGGTTCAAATATGCGGTCCTGGTCTTGTAACGGCACGCCTGGGCCAGAATCTCGAACCGCAAAACAAAGGACCCACCCCTGCATGTTGGGCGGCGATTTTTCCAGCCAGCAGTTCAGAGAAATATCGCCGTTCTGTGTGTAACGTGCCGCGTTGGTCAGCAGATTGTCCAGGACTTGTTGCAAACGCCGTTCGTCGATCATGAACAGGGCGTCTGGCGGGCCTTGCAGGTCGAACGAAAACCGGTTGCCATTTGCTTGCGCCAACACCCCGGCCCCCTGTTCAATGTGCCGAAGCAGGCGCCCCCAATTTTGGGCACGGAGTTGCAACTGCCAGCGGCCTGCACTACCGCGTGCGTAGTCCAGAATGTCGTCTATGTTGGCCAACAGCGCGGCGGCGTCGCGCCCCATGGCCCGTGCAGCCCTGCGCACGTCGGGGGTCGTGGCCATCTCGGTCAACAGGTGCACGCGGCCCAACAGGGTGGTCAGCGGCGAGCGCAGTTCATGGCTCATTTGTGACATGAATTGCAGGCGTGCGGCACTTTCTAGTTGCGATGCCTGAAGGGAGTTCTGGATTTCACGCGAGCGCCGGTGGGTGCTGACCATGATGAACGAGGTGGCCAAGGCGAAGGCCCAAGGGTTGATCGCTTCATCGAATTCTGCGATCTCCATCCACCCCAAGATGGACAGCACCCGGATCGATTCGACCAGCAACATCAGCAGAAAACTTTGTAACAACAACTTGGCTGACACCACGCCCTGGCGCCACGCCAGCACCGAAACACCCATCACAGTTACCGCCATGGGCAACAGGACCATGGTCCACACACGGGCCCCTTGGCGGTAGTCGACCAGCAGGCACCAGACAACACCACACAGAAAGACGAAAACTGTTGCCAAATAAGCGCGAAATGCCAACTGCTGACGACCAGCGGGCGGAAGAAAGGCGCGTATGAACAGGGCGAAACAAGCAACCGTTGCGCCACAGGCGACGGCAAAAAATCGCAGGTCGAACGGCCAACTCTCGGGCCACAAATGCAGTTGCAAAGCGCCGTCGCGCGCCAATTCAACCCACAGCTCCGCCAGCATGAACAGCGAAAAGTACAACGTGATCGGTTCGCGCAGCATGGCATAAGAGGCCAGGCTGTAGGCCATGCAGAGCAGCATCACACCCAAAGCCAGTGCGGTGAAGAACCGAATCTGTTGCTCGTGCGCGGCAGCCATCTTTGGAGGCCACAGCTCGGTTCCGATGTCAATGGAGCTTTCAGAGGCAACGCGCAACCACACGGTCTTGTGTTCACCCGGGGCCAGTTGAATGTCAAAAGCAGGCTTGGCCAAAGACAGCGGTTTTTGGTTCTGAGGTGTGTGAATACCGCTGCGCCGTTCAGTGCCCTGCTGTTCTGGGGACATATCGAACAAGCTGACCTGCTGTAAACGCGGGTGGCCTGTGACCAGCCAGCGTTCAACCCAGGTGGTGCCTGGGTTGCGCAGGTCCAGCTTCAGCCACCAGGCGTGTGTGTCAAATCCCATTGACGTGTGTCGCTGCGGTATGGAAACCGGTTGGCACTCCCCACTCTGAACCTGTTCCAGCGTTGCGCTGGGGGCAGCAAAGCAGACACTGGCATTGTGGGTGACGTTCTGGCGGTCCTGAAGGGTCACGTCAATCGGCTGCGACCCGGCCGCAACCGCCCAAACCGGTGCCCAACCGAACCACCCAACCAGCACCCATCGCAAAAGCACAATACCCATCGGATTACCTCTGTGCGGCAGCTGCATGCCCGGACTCCAAAGGGGTAGCCCCCTGCCTGTACTCACTCGGGCTGCATGCAAATCGTTCCTTGAATGCTTTGGCGAAGTTGGATTGCGTGGAGAAACCCAGATACTCACTCAACGCAGCCACGGGTGTATCGGTGGTGCGCAGCAAGTCACACGCCTGACGCAAACGTTCCTCGCGCAACCAAGCATACACAGTGAACTTGCCGTGTTTGACAAAGGCCTGGTTCAACCGCTTTTCGTGGGTGCCCAGCAGCTGCGCCAAGGCCTGTGGCGAGGGCGGGTTGCTGATGTGCTGGCGCATGTAGTCTGTGGCTGCTTTGAACAAGGCCAATTCTTTGTTGTCGACGCCACGGTCTTTGCTGACAGATGACGCATTCTCGTTTGGGGGCTCTTTGGTCGAAGACGCAGCGGTTCTGGCCAAACTCAGGTGTATGTGAATTCGGGCCAGCACCTCCTCCTCGTGAAAAGGCTTGTTCACAAAGTCCACGGCCCCCAAGGCAAAACCCTCCAGACGCATGTCGGCGTCGGTGGCAGCCGTCAGGAATATCACGGGAATGTGGCGCGTTCTTTCGTTTTGCTTGAGCAGGCGGCAAGCAGCAAGACCGTTCATTTGAGGCATGTTGATGTCCAACAGAACCAGATCTGGCAACAGCAAGTCCGTTTTCTGAACCGCGTCGTGGCCGTTGAAAGCCACACTCAGGCGGTAACCGTGCCGCGACAGCAAGGCTGTCAACAAGCGCAAATCGACCATCGAGTCGTCCACGATCAAGATATGAGGTTTGGCAATTGTTGTCATTTTGATCAAATGATTGCAGTTTATGCGACTTTTGTCGTGAATGTGCGCCGTGGGAATGATTATGGACTCCGGAGGAATGGTTGATCTGACGCAAACCTTCAGAATGTTGCTGAGTGTAAAAACGACACATTTGATCCGTTTCCTCAGCCTTTACCCAGTTCAACCATGACCAACGAGACCATGAACGCTTACTGCACCGCTTCGTCCATTGCTTCCAAGGCCAGTGGCCCTTCTGCGCGCTTGTTCAAGTTGCTGGCGGTGTCAGCCGCTGTGTCGGTATTGGCTGCCTGCAGCACGGTGGCGCCCACCCCCCTGGTGCAAAAAGACCTGAGCGAGGTCAACCAAGCCGATCGCAACGCCATGCGCAAAGACGTGGAGCCATTGAACGGCCCATTGACTTTGGACGAAGCCTTGGCGCGTGCGCTGAAATACAACCTGGATCGCCGTGCCCGTTTGATGGAGGAAGCCATTGCCTTCCAGCAGCTGGACGTGACCAAACTGGACATGCTGCCCAAGTTGGTGGCGCAGGCAGGCTACAACCACCGCAACCGTGAGCGTGCCACTTTCAGTCAAAGTTACAACCCGGTGGATCCGTTCGGGCCCATTGGCACCAAATCGAACAGCGCTTCGTTTTCCCAAGAGGCCACCCACAACACCGTGGATTTGGGGCTGACATGGAGCCTCCTGGATTTTGGTCTGGGCAAAGCCAGTGCGCAACAGGCCGCCGACCGGGTGTTGATTTCGGGCGAGAAGCGTCGCAAGGCGATGCATGTGTTGATGCAGGACGTGCGCACCGCTTATTGGCGTGCGGCCAGCGCGCAAAAACTGCGCGGTGAAGTGGCTGCCACCCTCAAAATGGCCGAAGAGGCCCTGGTTGATGCGCGCAAAGCAGAAGCCGAGCGGCTGCGCAATCCGCTGGATTCCCTGCGTTACCAGCGTCAATTGCTGGAAAACCTGCGCCTGCTGGAGGCGATAGACCAAGAATTGTCCACCGCCCAGGTGGAGCTGGCTTCTTTGATCAATGCGCCGGTCGGACAAGCCATTGCCATTGCCGACGACAGCATTGCCTTGGCCGACGACAGTGCGATCAAGCTGCCCCTGGCTCGCCTGGAGGAGGTTGCACTGGAAAACAACGCGGACCTGCGTGAACAACATTACAACGGGCGCATTGCCGCGGAAGAAGTGCGTAAAACCATGACGCGCCTGTTCCCGAATTTGAGCTTCAGCTACGGTGTCAAGTACGACTCCGACAACTACCTGGTGCACAACAACTGGAACGAAGCGGGCCTGCAGTTGTCGTTCAACCTGGTCAATTTGTTCACGGGATCGACCCAAATCAAGCTGGCTGAGGCAGGCGTGTCGTTGGCCGAACAACGGCGCATGGCCACACAAATGGCGGTGATTACCCAGGTGCATTTGGCCCGCTTGCAGTTGGCCAATGCGCGAAGCCAGTTCAGCCGCGCCGATGCCATCTACACCACCGATCAAAAAATTGCCGAACAGGTGCGTACGCGCCAAAGCGTGCAGGCACAAAGCCAGCTGGACCGGGTGGCCAACGAAACCACGGCCATCTTGAGCCTGTTGCGTCGTTACCAGGCGCTGTCTCAGGTGCACATGGCCGAAAACCGATTGATGGCCAACCTGGGGCTGGAGCCGAAAATTGGCAGCACCGGTGACCTGACCCTGGCTGAATTGACCCAACAAGTCAAAGGCAGTGGCAACCCTTGGGCCGCACTGCAACAACCCGCGGCGGGCAAGTGATGCAAGGAGTCGTTGTTTTCGGTGTGGCGGTGTGGGCGCTGGTGGGTGGTGGGGCTTCTTGGGCACAGGCTCCTGCTGCCGCGCCCTCGCCCGCTGTTGCAAAAACCGCGATTGAACGCCAGGAGATCCGCGCCCAGCTGATGCCGCGTCGCTACACAACGGTGGCTGCTGAAATTGGGGCCAAGATCAACCGCCTGCCGGTCGATGAGGGTGGAGGATTCCGCGCTGGGCAGGTGCTGGTGAGTTTTGATTGCTCCTTGCAGCAGGCGCAGCTTCAGAAAGCCCAAGCCGAGCTGGACGGCGCCGCTCAAACCCACGGCACCAACCAACGGTTGGCCGAACTCAATTCGGTGGGACAACTGGAGGTGGACCTGTCCAAAGCAGCCGAAGCCAAAGCCCGTGCCGAAGTGGGGGCGAACAAAGCCGTGTTGGCCAAGTGCAACGTGGCAGCCCCCTTTTCGGGCCGCGTGGCCGAACAAAAGGTGCGCGAACAGCAGTACGTGCAGCCTGGCCAACCGCTGTTGGACATCATCGATGACAGCGTGCTTGAGTTGGAATTTTTGGTGCCGTCGCGCTGGTTGGCCTGGTTGCGCACCGGTGGCAAATTTGAAGTCCAAATCGACGAAACCGGCAAAACCTACCCTGCCAAATTTACCCGCATAGGTGCACGTGTGGACCCCGTGAGCCAGTCCGTCAAGGTGGCTGCGGCCATCAACGGCAGGTTCTCTGAATTGATTGCCGGCATGAGCGGCCGGGTGCTTGTTACGCCGCCCTGATTCGGGTTGTTCGAGCACCGCACCCAAAGCCTAAAGCACTGCATACCAACCGATATTTTGTGAGCCTCTTATGAAACCCATCCAGCTCAAACCCGTCGTCCAGGCAGCTTCCTCCATTGCGAGCAAGAAAACGTCTAAATTGGTACGCAAAGGCCCCAGCCCCATGGCGCTGGAGCAGCGGTTTATGTTCGATGGAGCGGCAGTGGCAGACGCCCTGCACACCCTGGCAGATGCACCTGGCAATTTTGATGTGCTTCGATGGGCGGAACAACCGACGGACGGTTCGCCAACGCTCGCCACTGCCGAGGCCGCCGCCGAGCGTTTGCTCACTGAATTTTTGCAGCGCCCCGACGCACGTGAACAGCTGTTTGCGGTTTTGAATGGTGGGCAGACCGAGGTTGGCAAGGATTGGGGCGCCAAGGTGGATGGTTTGTTGAAGGCCATCTCTGCCGGCGAGTTCAATGCCTCGGTCAAATTGGTGGCGGGCGATCTGCTTCAAGGCGCAAAGGGGGCTTTCGCTTCAGAAGGGCCCGAAGGCACACCGGTGATTTACCTGAACCAAGACTGGATTGCCTCAGGAGCGGACAGCGCCTCGGTCACGCAAGTGCTGGCGGAAGAACTTGGCCATGCGTTCGACGCGGCATTGAATGGCGCCGCCGATACACCCGGCGATGAGGGTGAGGCGTTTGCCTATTTGCTGGCTAATGGCTTCTTGAAACTGGAGGCGATTTCTACGCTGTCGGACCAAGGAACGATCCAGATCGAGGGCAAAGACATCGATGTGGAGTTTGCCAATTATCGTTTTGTCAACGCCTATGAGATGGTGTACGACCTGGACAACGATGGGACCATCGAAGGCAACCAAGGCGAAACCGCAGCCGAAAAGGAACAAAGCACGCACAATTTTCAAACCGCGAGCCTCGGGCAAGTCACGGTCAACGACGATACCAACAGCGAGTTGTTCAACGGCAACGATGTCGCAGCCATTGGCATCAATATTGGTGGGCAAACTTACTACGGCTGGATCAGTCGCCCCATCAAATCGGGCGGCGTGGTACGTGGTTTTTACTTTTGGACGGACACCAGTTTTACATCACTGGCTTTGGCCCAGGCAGATGGCAATCAAGACGGTGACAGCACGGCGGCAGATAACCGGGGTTTCGTACTGGTGGTCGACCAAACGTGGTTTACCAGTCAAATAGCGGCCACCAGCACCACGGTCTCAACCAATATTGACAACAATTCGAGTTTGCACACTTATTCGAAAGTAGGCTCATCTTCAGACCGGGTGGATTCGGCGTTGAATGC
>JACCDQ010497169.1_pt1 | contig 26216 bp, 28 predicted proteins | sample 7446031 | NCBI WGS metagenome assembly JACCDQ01 (sample SAMN15323442, study PRJNA562643) | freshwater metagenome | isolation source: river surface water | place: USA:Blue River Watershed | collected 2017-08-17 | reverse complement strand
GTGTTAAAATTGGATTTATTGGTAGAATTTCTGAAGAAAAGGGAATTGAAACCTTGTTAAAAGCGGTAGAGATTTTGAATCAAAATGAATCATTTGAGTTAATAATGGCCGGAAATGGACCTATGATTTCAAGGTTAACTGGTAAAAATATAAATTACCTCGGTGTTTTACCTCACAATGAGGCTCATGAATTTTATCATAAAATTGATATTTTAGTTTTACCATCTTTAACTAAAAGATTTTGGAAGGAACAATTTGGAAGAGTTTTAGTTGAAGCGGTTGCCTCAGGTACATGTGTCGTCGGTTCAAATTCTGGAGCAATACCAGAGGTCATAGGAAAAATTGGATTAGGAAAAATATTTAATGAAGGTGATGCCCTTGACTTAGCTTCAAAAATTCAGGAATTGGTTAAAGAAATGCAATTGTCTGATTTTGAAAGTAAAATGCAAAAAGCGATTGATAAAAACTTGGATTTGTTTTCGCATAAAGCAGTTGCCCATAAGCTTTATTTAGAATTATAAAGAGTTGGAAATATGTCAGAACTCATTTTAGATTCACTGGTGGTGGCCCATAAATCATCTCAACTTTTTATAGTTGAAAGACTTCATTTAGTTCAGGGAAAAATCTATTTAATAACTGGTGAAAATGGTGAAGGGAAGACAACTTTTTTAAAAAGTATTTTAAAGAAATTTCCAGAGCGTTCTATAGGTTATTTGAGTGCCAGACACCTAGGCCTGATGCCCTATCTGACTGCTAGAGAAAACTTACAACTTTATTTAAATGAAGAGAAAATAAATCAATTGATCAAAAAATATCATAAAATAAGTTTTTTAAACGAATTACTTGATAAGAAAATAGAAAATGCTTCTGAAGGGATGAGACAGTTTTTAAGTTTAGCCATTATGTTAGAGATAAATTTTGAAATTTTTTTACTTGATGAGCCTTTTAATTCTTTGTCTGAGAGTGTCAAGGAAGTGTTTGAAGATATTTTACTGGAACTTAAAAAGACCAAAATCGTAGTAATGGCAAATCCCAAGTTTAACTTAATTAAAATCGAAAACTTTAATGAGATTCAAATAAAAGACAGGAATATTCATGTGGTTTAGATTTTTGAAATGCGAATTAAAATTTACCTATTCAAGTGCCTGGTCTATTCTCCATTTGGTCATTGCTAGTTTATTGAATTTTTATCTATATTTTTATTCAGCAAAAGCCTTTGTTCCTAAAGAAGGTTTTTTAATTGCAGATTATTTTACTTATATTGTCATCGGTGATTTGGCTTTAACGCTTATTCATACTCATATGATTGATGGGCCGACACTATTTGTTAGGTTAAAACAATTTGGGATATTTGAGCGAATTTTAATGAAGGAAAAAAAAGTTTTAAAACTTTTGATTCAAGTATTTTTGGCAAGTTTTACACTTAAGTTTTTAATTGTACAATTTCATGTGGTTTTGTTAGTACTTCTATTTGGATTAAAAGTTGGCTTATTAAACATTTTACTTTTGGTATTATTAAAGTTTTTTTTGGCATTTGTTTTTATTGGCTTTTATTTAATAAGCATTTCTGTAGCTTGTAAGTTAAAAAGAGTGAGTAATTCAATTTATTACCTCATGACTATCCTAAGTTTTTTTAGTGGTGTTTATTTTCCAATAAAAGTTTTTGAAGATGAGTTTTTTAAAAACCTGCTTGATTCTTCACCGATCTATAATTATGTTGAACTTGTGAGAAATCTTTTCATTAAAGAATTCGATTTTAAAATTTTTGTAAATCTGTTGCCTAATTTGTTTTTATGGGGAATTACACTTGGAATAATCGGAATATTATCAGTACATATTTTGAATAAAAAGAGCGAGTTTATCAATGAATGGAATTAGTTTAGATTTGCAACTATCTGATTTTGATATTCATAATCATGGATTATGGGGCCTTAAGGATTTAAACCATGATGAATCAAAGCTTCAATTTTTAAAAAATCAAATCTATTTCAATTTAATGCAGAAAATCAGTAATACATTTGGGGAAAGAGTTATTGCCTTAAAGGGAATGAGCTTACTCGGCGAAATCTATGCTGATTTTGGAATGAGATCTCTTGGAGACTTAGATATTTTAGTACGTGATCGTAAAACCTTTGATGATTTAATTCTTTTTTTATTGAATGATAAATTTTCTATAGTGAATACAGATGACTGGGAAGCAAATAATTTTAAAAAAGTTTTTTCAAAATATATTTCAGGAATTGAAATAGTGATTGAATTGCATGAAAAACTTTTTTTTAATTCTTTAGAGCCAACTTTTATTTTTAGACAAAATTTTTCACGTTTTTGGGTTTTAGAAGATAGTTTTAATGTTTATCACCTAGTTCACCATTTAAGTTATCAACATACATTTATAAAACTTTCTTGGCTTTATGATCTCTATTTAATATATAAAAGAAACCCTCAGGTTTTTTTTCAGGTAAAAAAGCTATCAGAAGAATTTAAACTAACAAACTCCTATGATTTTGCGATTAAAGCACTTGAAGTCTATTTCCAATTAAATATGTCGGAATATTATATAGACTCAAAAAATGTAAAGTTGAAGCTTTTAACCAGAGATTTTCTAATTAGGCCAGAGCGACATCTCTTTCGCTACTATGCAATAAAGCATTTCACAAAGGATTCTTTTTTAGAATCTTTGAGGTATGATATCTTATGGTTCAAAATGAAATTAATGAAGCAGATTTCCCGAATTATCGCGAAGAAAAATTCTCTTTAGCGAGGAATTTATCTACTTTAAATAAAAATGAATACCAAGGTATTTTTAAAGCATCTTTTTGCGATGTTGTAATTCATTTTTATTATTTGGGTCCAAATCTTCCTAAAACAATTTCTTTTTTAGAAGAATATTTAGCATTTTATAAATTAAATTCATCAGAAGATTTAAAACCTGATATCAACATTTTCTATTATGAAGATGAAGGTATTTTAGGTTCACCTCGTATCCCGCATTGGAATTTTTGGGAAGATCAAATTATTTTAGAAAAAAATACTGAATGGGATGTGGTTATTGAAAGGGACTTTGTTTCCAAAGTTTCCAAGGATGGAAGTGAGGTTTTTGCTCAAGGTCCAACTTTAAGTCGAATGACTTGTGATTCAATTGATAATTTACTTGTTTATGTATTAGGTAGGTTTTTACTAAAGAAAAATGCGATAATTTTACATGCGGCAACAGTGGTAGATGGAAACATGGCTTATGTATTTTTTGGACCATCGGGAGTAGGAAAATCAACTTTGGCGACTCACTTATATCAAACAAATAATTTAAAAGTCATTAGCTCCGATCAGGTTTTTTTAAAAATTAAAAATCAAGAACTTTATGCAGAAGCAGTACCGACCACTATTCCAGAATTTCCATTAGATCATATGGCCCGTGAAAAAAAAGCTATTAAAGTGAAAGGAATATTTTATTTAACTAGAAGTGAGACTAAAGGTTATAGTTTAAATAAAATTAAGAAGGTAGATTTTATTCAAAAATTAATGCAAGAACTAATGTTTAGAGCAGAGTTTGGTAATGCTGATGCTTTATTAACTTTAATAAATAATATTGTAGATCATGGAAAAAGCTTTTACGAGTTTAGCTACCGTAAAGATTTTAATTTTTTTAATGAATTAAAGGAGAAAATATGAGTGATAAAGAAAGCGCATCTAAAAAGAAAAAAAAATATGTAAAACCAAAAATCATGAGTGAAAAAATCTTAACTGCAGGACTTGGGGCCACTTGCAATGGAACAACTTCTGGTGGGAGAAAGTCAGCGACTCCGGCATGTAATTCTAAAACTCTAAAGACTTGATGAGTGCTATTTCTTTAGCACTTTGATCGCATCCAGTATATTGTCCGTGATTTGAAAATGCACTGCCTGAACTTCTGTCGCAACTTTCATTCAAGTCACAAGTTTGGCAATTTTTAAAATCAGAATTTTCAAGCTGTCTAATTTTATTAAATTCAATTGAATTTCTCCAAATTGATTCAAATGATTCATGGTAAAGATTCCCTGAAATAATCGGGGCACCGATACAAGGATATACGTCGCCATTTGATGCGACTCCAAATACTGTTTTGGCACAGGCGCATGTATATGATTCATACTTGCCACTTGCTGGAAAAAAATCGGGGTTATTTTTTAAAATAAAAGTAATTTCATCATGGCCTATTTTTAATTCTTCTCGACAATCAGAATTATCATAACGTTTCGTTATGTCAGTGGTAAAAGAATACTGGCAATCTAAGTTTTCTGCTAAAATTTTCATTTGATCAATGGATCGATAATTTTTTTTATGCACTATAAAGTTAATTTGCACAGGAATATTTTGTTTTCTTAAGTTTGTTATACCTTGAATGGTTTTTTCAAAGGAATTCTCTATGGTGGTAATGAAGTTATGTTCTAAAGCTTGATAACCGTAAAGACTTATTTCTGCATCCATGAGTTCAAGTTCATTTAGTTTTAAAGCTATGTCACTAGTAATAATCGCACCATTACTTTTTAATCGAACAGAAAGATTTTGGCTTCTAGTAAAGCTCAACAATTCAAAAAAATTCGGATGCATGAGTGCTTCGCCACCAGAAAATGCTAACATCAATCCACCTAGTTTTTTAAAGTCGAGGATGAGCTCTTTGATGAGTTTCTGCTCAAGATGCTTAACGGGAGGTGAAGTCATTGAGCGATCAAAGTTATAGCAATGTTGACATTTTAAATTACAAAAAGTGGTTAATTCAATTGTTCCATAAAGAGGAATTAAATTTTCAGTAGCTATGCTGTGTAAGGATTTAAAAACACTTAATGGTTGATGTCTCATTTTAGTCGCTCGATTTTTCCAAGAATTATTATGAAAAAAAGAGGTAGAAAGCGAACAATGCGGTATTTTTCAAGATTAAGTCTTGAAAAAAATGCAATTAAGCTTGCCAGAAATCCATACTTAATTTCTTTTAATGAAGCATCCTTTTGAATATAGCTAACTTCGCCTATGATTTGATCAAAATCATCGAGGTAAATAAGTCGATCGCCTTTAAAACTATTATTTCCAATATAACGATGAACAAAAAAACGATTATCTTTTTTAAGTAAATAGCAATGACCAGATATTATTGAATGAAATTTTTTGTTAATGAGTACACGATCTTCACTTTTTAAAAAAGGGGACATACTTAATCCATCTAGTTTAAAGAGTTGTAAATCATTCATGAGGTAATAATCAGATTAGCTCGTTTTAAATCTTCAATGGTTTCTAAGAGATCGTTTTTGGCGGTAATAAAATCAATATCAAATTCATCACAAACTTTCTCTGTTAATGAATGAATATCTTTAGAATCATTTATGTTTAAAAAAATAAAACCAGCAACTTCATTTAGTTTATGAAATTGCTTATCAGCTTCAAAGTCTATGATTACGACTTCGTTTTCAATTTTATTAAATGCAAGATGAGATTTAATTTTAATATTTTCCATATTAGTATAGTAGATGAAATGAGAAGGCTTGAACAGGTTATCAATATAATTACTAATAAACATCTGACTGATTCGGTTGGGTTTTATAATACTTTTCAAGTAAAAGATAAATATATCGCAGAAGAAGCAGTGCCAAAAATGTTTGATTACGAATTGGAATGCTTAGAAAATATTGATTTTAAAAATAAAACGGTCGTGGTCCTAGGATCTGGCCTGGGGCGAGAAGTTAATTTTTTTAGTGCAAAGGCAAAAAAAGTCATAGGTATTGAACCCATAGAGAAATTTGTTTTAAATTCTTTTAAAGCGCTAAATGTAGAATACATAGTCAATGATCATGAAATCATTTCAGATTTAGATTTTAAGTTTGATTTCCTCTGGATAACTACTAATCTCCCTTCATTGATTGTTCCTGAAAAGAAAAGAAAGAAATTTTTTTTGGATTTAAAAAAACTAACTGATGAAGGGGTAAAAGTTTTTATTGCTCCAGATTTGATGGAGTTAAAGATAACAGATAGATTTTTTTGGGTTAGCTGCTATTTATATTTAACCAAAAAAGATTTTAAGTGGGGAGATACTTTAAGGGCCAATTTTGAAATGATACCAGTGGATAAACTGATGTATTATCACTACTACACCGAAAAAAGTTTTTTAAAATATTTAATTCAAAATAAAATAAAATTTAAAAATTTGAATCAAAAATTCTACTTATTAGGGTGAATACGCTGTTTGATTTTTTTTGTTAAGACATCATAAAAAATCTTTCGGTCATTGTGATTTAAAATAATAAATTGCAAAGTAAAAAATAATATTAATGAGAATACGCCATAATATATGGCGAGATTGAGAAAGCTGGTAATGTTTAAATCAATTTCAATTTTATAAGCAATCCCTGAGAATATTAATATAATGGCCATATTCAAGATTAGTAAGTTTATTAAGGGTTTTGGATTTAATTTTAATAAGCGCTTCAAATAACTTGGAATCATCCAAGTATATGCCAATAAAAATCCAGAGAGTGTTCCCAATAAAGGGCCAACGATTCCAAACTTCATGGTAAAGAAAATCGAAAAAATTAAATTTAGGACACCATTGAAAACATAAATTGGAACTTGTTCTTTAATAAAACCAGTTCCTGATAGACACCAACCCCAAAGTGAAAATAAGCTCATTAGTGAAGTATTGATAACCGCTAAAAGAGTAATGAAAAATCCGGCATAATATTCAGACCCGATCCATAAAGAGATAAACGATTTATTTAATAAGATTAGTGGGAGTAGTAGAGTTAAAGCTATAAAGGTTGTTATTTTACTTAAAGTTTCTAAGTAGTATTGAAATTGATCCATCTTTTTTTCGATGTATAACTGATTTAAGCTCGCCCATGATGAATTGCCTATACTTTGCAAATTTTCTTGAATCAATTGAATTAATCTTTGACTTAAACTAAAAGGTAAAATAGAGGTTGGCGCTACAAAAAAACCTAAAACCAAAGTATCAGAATAAAAACTAATTTTAGAAGCCAAGGATAAGATCAGTGCTTCGATATTCGATTTTTTAAAATCTTGAGCTTCTTGAATTTTATCTTCTGGAATATGCTTTTCTAGGGTCATATCTCTTTCTTCTTTGGCAATTACTTTAGAAAATATTAAATAAGTTGCTAAGGAGAATAAAACATTACTGATAAGTACTCCTGAAAATTGACCAATGATTCCAGAGCCCAAATAGGCCAATATGACTAATAAAATACCTTGAATTAATGTTTGCAGAACTCTTAAAAAGCTTAAGAGATAAGATTTTTCTTGATGTTCAATAGCAATTCGAAAAACGCCAAAAGGTAAACAAAGAAATCCTAAGCTCCCTAGAATAAAACCATACTGAACAATCCTTGTTTTATTTTCAGGTATTTGGAAAAAATGAGGCAAGAAAAATGAAGTTACCAGGGCAATACCAATAAACAGAAAGCTGTATTTTAAATATTTTATAAATGAACTTGTTACAACATGTTTCTTAATAAATTTGGAGTTGGAAAGCATGACAAGCATAGCCCCAGTTAATGCCTGTTCAAAAATCCCAACACTGTTTAGCCAGTCATTGGCTATTTTATAGAGAGCAAAGTCATCTTTCCCTAAAAATTTTAAAAGTAATGGAGTTACTATAAAACCTAAAAGTAATGAAACAAAAGCACTAAAAATTTTTGAAATATAGTTTTTAAAAATAATTTTAAATTTCAATTTTTTAAAACCTTTTCATATTTTGTTAATAGGTTTTCAGCAATGATTTTAAAATCATAGTTATTTAAAATATGATTTTTTAAATTAAGCTTTTCAATATCAGTCCATTTTTTATCAATTGCATTTAAGAGAGTAGTAACATTACTTGGATCAACGTAGCTCACGAAATCTTGATAGTATTCTTTCGTGGCACCGGTTGAAGTCATAATGACAGGAGTGCCTAAACTAGCTGCTTCCAACCCAACCATAGAACAAGTTTCAAATGCACTGGCGACGATTAAAGCTCTTGCTGATTGATACAGTGAAAATAATTCTGAAGATTGATGTGGAAGAGAGTCAATAAATTGGATATTGGGATGGTTATTATATCTATTTAAAATATTTTGACCATATCCACTATCTAAAGCATCAGGTTTCCCAACGATAATTAAATTTTGATTTTTGGCTAGGACTGATTCAATGATTTGATTAACGTTTTTAAGGGGGGAGATTCTTCCTACATACAAAAAATAGTCCTGAAATTTAAGTTGAGATAAAAAATCTTTTGAAACAGTATTGGAAAACGGAAATATTCCATTTGGAATTATATGAAACTTTTTTAATTCTAGATTGTAGAGATTGCTAATTTTTTTAGCTTCTATTGAAGATGTGCAAAAAAAAGCATCAGGTATTTTTAAGGCCGAATGAAAATTAACCTCTGGAGAATTATTTTGAGTAAGCTCTTTAATTGTATATTTAAAGTTTTCTTTTATTTTATTTTGAAAAGAGTCGTTCGGCCACATGACAGGTGTTACGATTAGCTTTGGCCCATAAGCTTTAAAGCCCTCCCAGTTTCTCCAATTTAAAGAAGAAAAATCATGGATGATATCAAACTTTGAAATTTTATCTTCCCATTGATTGAATAATTTTACCTGCAATCCTTTTGCTTCAAGAGCTTTCTTGGTATTAAGTAATACGGTTTCTCCGCCACCTGGATTTTGAAATGCGTGATAATGAGTCGTAAATAGAATTTTCATATTAAAATAATAACCTAAGTTTTTAAAAAAATGGCCAAAAAATCTAATTGGTCAGTTATTTTGTGTAATAGATTGGGGTATAATGTATTTTATGAAAAAAGTGTTATTAGTTTTAAATGAGGCTCCTTTGCCAAATCGCAGTGCCGCAGGTAAATGGTATTATTATTTTATTAATAATATGAGAATCCGTAATGATATCTCTTTGGTGGTATTGGGCGCTTGTGCAGAGGTAAAGCACTTAGAAGAAGCACAAAAAATATTTCCCCAAGATTTTTTCTTTCTATATCCCAAAAGAAGTGGCTTATTTTCAAAAATAGAAACAATTGCACGACCTTTTTCTTATATGTTTTCAAATGAGATGCAATTAAAATTTCAGGAACTATCAACCCAGAGTTTTGATATTATTCACCTTGAACAAATTTGGTCACTTTGGCTTGTAAATAAACCCTTAAAGAATGCTTTGGTGTCAGTGCACTACTTAAATAATATCGATCAAAAAAACTTTGAACACAAAAAAATGAAAGATAAATTTCTTTCAATGATGCAAAAAAGGACTGAAAGAAAGTTAATTAATCGAGTATCAACTATTAAGACTTGTTCTGAGCAAATTAAAACAGAAATTAAAAAATGGTTTCCAAATAAAAAATATTTCTCTATTCCTTTTATTATCGACTCGAAAATAATTGCTTCAAAAAGAGTTGAAGCCAATAACAATAAAAGTGTCGTATTAATTGGTTCAATGGATTGGCCACCTAGTTTTCTTGCTGCTAAAAGAGTGATGCTTGAACTATGGCCTAGTATCTTAAAAGCTGTACCTGAAGCAAAATTGGTTATTGTTGGATGGAATGCTAAGAAAAACCTAGAAGTTTTAAAAAAAGATAATAGCATCGAGATTTTTGAAAACGTAGCGGATATTGCTCCTTATTTTTTAAATAATTCAATCATGCTCTACCCACCAACTGTAGGATCTGGAAATAAAATAAAACTTCAAGAAGCAATTTTGTATAAACTTCCGATTATAACCACAGAGTCGGGTATTGAAGGATTAGAAACTCTAAAAGATCGTTCCATCATCGTCAAAGATTCAAACATTGAACTAATTAAAGAAACAATTAGTTTATTAAATGATCCTCTAAAAAGAGAAAAATTAGCAGAATCTGCCTTAAGTCAATATTTAGAGGAATATTCAATTTCAAAGATTATAAATCATACTTTAGAAATGTATGATTCAATGTGATAGTTTTTTTAATACTTTGCTTCGAATATTTAAAAACGGTACTTCAATGAATTTGTATGTGAGAAAACTTAAAAGATAACTTCCAATAAAAAAGAGAATGATCTTTACTAGATCCGAAGTGATGAAGTTAAGTTTCAAAACCACCTTAGCAACCAAATTATTCCAAAGATAAAGACCATATGACCAAAGTGCAGTTTGAGAAATAAGACTAGGGGAAAAGGCCCATTTTTGGTCATGAATTCCAATTAAAATGAATGAAAAACTAAATGCTAGTAGGAAATAACTTGGAATAGTTTTCTCATAAAGATTAGTAGGTTCAATGTAATACAATGTAGCAATAAGAGAAAAAATTCCAAGACAAAGAATTAAATTTCTTCGGTTCCAATTTTGCCAAATGTCTTTGTATGCTGCAAGGATTAATCCAAAGGAAATACCATCTAAATGGGTGTGAAATGGAAATTGAAAGTGCTCGGCTAAAAAACTCAATTGAGTCGCAACAATTCCATTTTGATAATTTAAAAATCTAAAAAACAATGAAAGAAAAGCCGGTATGATCCATATGTATTTAGGCAATCGTCTAAAATTCAGTCCAAAAAGTAGCAGTGGGAAAATTAAATAAAATTGCTCTTCTATACATAGGGACCAGCTTTGAACAAAGTCTTTAGGAGTTAAATAGTTTTGCAGATAAAAGAAAAATTTTAGGCTGTCATCAGCAAAAGGCTTATGTACTGCAAGTGGTTTTATAAAGATGTAAATTAAAAGAACAAAATAATATAATGGAAATGTTCTGAACCATCGTTTGATCCAAAAGACTGTTAAGCTTTTTCCAACAGAAGTGTCAGTTTCAGAAAAAGCTTGAGATCCGATTAAATATCCACTTAAAACAAAAAATAAATCAACTCCGGCCCAACCATAGGCGAAGATGTATTTTATTGAATCTGGAATATTTGAGGTAAATTCTAAAGTATGCAAGAGCATTACTGGAATAATGGCAAAAAAGCGCAAAATATCTAAATTATAATTTCGGTTCATTTCATTCCTAAAAAATAATATAATTATAGCAGATGAAGGAAATATTTTAAAATGAATACGAAAAATACTTTTACTGTACTAATTCCGACCTGGAAAAGACCTGAGAAGTTGACTTTATGCTTAGAGCATTTAGAGAGGCAGCTTTGTGCGCCTGATGAAATCATTGTCGTCATTAGACCTGAAGATTTGGATTCTCAAAGTATTTTAAACCAATTTAAAATACGATTAACCAATCTTCGCATTGTTTTTGTTTTTGATATAGGTGTCGTAGCCGCTGAAAATGCTGGTCTTCGTGAAGTACATTCGAGCCATGTCTGTTTTTTAGATGACGATGGATATGCGCCAGAGAATTGGCTAAAAAAAATAAAAGATTTTTTTCATGATCATCCAGAAGCTTTAGCCTATGGTGGAAGCGATATCATTAAACTAGAACCTGAAAGTTTTTACAATTTTCCTATGAAAAGAGTTGGATTGGTTTCATTTTTTGGAAAAGTGACTGGAAATCATCACCGTAAGATTATAGGACCCATCAGAAAAGTGGATGTATTGAAAGGTGTTAATATGACTTTCAAGCGTTCATCTTTTGATTTTTTAGATGAGAATTTAGTTGGAAAAGAAGGTAATTTAGGAAATGGCTCACAATGGGAATTAGACTTATGTTTAAGAGTAAAAAAAGTTGCCTCAGAAATTTATTTTGACCCAGAATTGGTAGTGATTCATGATAGCAATCACTCTAATCATAATTATTTTGTGGCTGCAAAAAATAATACACATAATTTAACTTATGTGATTTTAAAAAATTTTAATTTCATACAAAAGATTGCTTTTTTCTTTTACGCGATAATCATTGGTAACACCCAACTTCCTGGTATCTTAAAATATTTTTATGAATTAAGGAAAGTGAATCAAATAGGATTAACCACGAAATTATTCATTCAGAAATGCTTAGGTTTTTTTGCCGGACTTAGGACTTATGCCCGAGTTTATTTTCTTTAAATTTAGCCACTGGTAAATCAATGAATTTATAGAGCAAATAAGCTGGTATAAAAGGTAATGAGAAGGTACCTATAGCAATGATGTTTTGATCTAGATTGAGATTTAGCTTTTTTAAGATTCCATAAAATAAAAAGCTTGTTATAAAATGAATTAAATACACTCCATAAGATAAAATCCCAAGTTTAGAAATAAAATCAAATTGAAAAACTCTTCTGAGTCCCCAAGAATTACCTTTTAAGGCAATGATGATAAGTCCAGAACTAGCGAGTCCTATAAAAAGGTAGCAAAGCTCGCTATATAAATAATTTATTTTTTCGTGGTGAAAAACGTGCAAGCCTAAATAAAAAAAGCCAAAGGTTAAAATTGTGAGTAATAACTCTATCGGCCAAGTTAAGTTATTTTTAATTTTATAAAAACCATGGGCCAACAGACAACCAATGATGAGCTCATCGAAACGAGTATGGGTAGAGAGTTTTATAAATGCATATGATTCTATTGATGGGTAATGATAAATTCTGAATATATATGGTAAAAAGATTAATAAGATCCACATCAAAACAGAAAATTTTTTATAACGATGCAGGAAAATAAGCAGAATAGGCCAAGCTAAATAAAAATGCTCTTCAACGGCGAGTGACCAAAAATGACTAAAGAGGGTATGGAGTTTATCAAATATGGCATGTGAATAATTTCCAAAGTGTAAATAATAATGCCACCATTTCGAATTTAGAGAATGAGCAATGTCTTGATTTGATCGACCTAGAAAATAAACCATTACGGTACTTGTCACAAGAACGATTAACCATGAAGGCCATAATCGATAAATTCGTTTCAACCAAAAATTTTTTAGATTAATTGTCTGGTTTTTCTCAATCTCTTTTAGAAGAATTGAAGTAATTAAAAAACCACTCATGACAAAAAAAATATCAACACCGACCCAGCCATAAGTTTTAAGCCAAGCTAGAAAACTATTTTGATCTAAGAATTGGTGATGTAGCACAACTAAAAAAATTGATAGGAATCGAATGGAGTCGAGTTCTTTATAGGTTCTAGTCGAGATTGATTTTAAAAGCATAATAAATTAAGCAGCACGGTTTTTATTTGCTTTAATTTTATCATCTTTTGAAGTTCGCGCAATGTAAATTGAAGCGGAGTCAAAAAGGTTTGAATCTAATAGGTGTACATTTTTTCCTTCGAAATACTTAAAAAGATTTTTATTTCGGTCAAAGTATTTATTTTGCATCCAAACATCTTTACATATAACTAAATAAGTTAATGAAAAAGAAGAAAGTGCGACTACAAAGCCGATCATTTGATTGGTTACATCGGCAGCAAAAAATCCCAGCACGATAGTTGAAATTTGGATTTGAGCATAGATGCTTGATGTATTTGATGCACTTAAATCAAATTTTCCTTTTAAGATATAATGAAGATGAAGTTTATCGCCTCTAAATGGAGATTTCTTGGCCCAAATTCGTCGAATAAAACTGATTCCAAGTTCGGCCATTGGAAGATAAGCGGCGATCATAATTAATGCCAGTGCATTGGTTCCATGCATTGTTGCTCTGATGTTTTGATAATTGAGAGTGAGCTGTAAATAAAAAATAAAACCCAGAACACTTCCACCAATTTCACCCATGTAAAGCTTTGCTGGTTCTTTATTGTATATATAAAACATACTTAGCGAAGCCAAAGTCGCGACACAAATCAAAAGCGCAGAGTGATTATCTGTTTTCAATGCCAAATACATTAAGGCACCTGTTGCAACACTACCAAGCTTAATAGTCATAGTGTCTAAGCCATCTAATAAATTAGTCCCATTAATGAGTCCTAACCCCATAAATGAAGAAAAACAAAAACCTAAAAATGTGTGGTTAGGAGCAATCAATTTTGCCGAATAATAGGCAAAACTGATTATTGAAATAAATTGCATTAAGAGTTTGTATCGAACACGAATTTCGAAACGATCGTCTAGATAACCAAATGCAGTTAAAATAATAAATGGGACAATCGAAAAAGCTAATAAATCTGATATTTCAGTCGGGACGTAAACTGTCTCACTGAAAAGATTGATATAAACAATTGTACAGATCATTGAAGAACTCATCCCGAGTCCACCTAATAGCTTGGCATTAGTCTCAGATTTACCTGCTGGAACATATAAAAAAGATAATTTTGAGTGTCGAGACTTCATGATGGCTTGATAAAATAGAACGGAAATTCCAGAGCACATTAAAAAAACTGCAAGAATGTGAGGAATATTTTGAATAAAATTTGATAGCATTTTGAGCTTTCTCCAAAGTTATTTTTTTATCGGATGAAAGCTTATTTATAATTAATAAATCTTCAGAAATTCTTAAGGAAAAATAGTTATTGGAATCGGGGGAGAAATACTGTCAAATATTTCCTTCATTTCAGTGTCAGAAACAGCAATGCACCCTTTCGTCCAATCAAATTTAGGAAGTATTTTACTCAGGATTTTTCTATTCTTAATTTTAATAGCCTTTTCTCTTAGCCATTCTAAGATTTCAGAATCAGTATTGGGAAGACCATGAATCATGACATTGCCACCTGGCTCAACGCCGTCTCTTCTTGCTCTTTCAATATCTTCTTCATTTGGATAACTGATATGAAGGGAACGATAAAACTTTGATTCCGGATTTTTATAGTCAAGTACATACTTTCCTTCTGGAACTCGTAGATCACCTTCTTCTCTTTTAGGTTTAAGTCCACCTCTTCCAAGCATGACTTTGTATTTTTTGATAATTTGGCCATGGTATAAAAGCTCCATGACATGCTTTTTTTTGTAAACTTTCACTTCATCTACAAGTAAACGAGCGTAGGAAGTAAAATTGAAAAAACACAAGATAAGAATAAACTTCATTAGAAAAGTATAAGCGAAAATTTAATAGAATAAAAGTTAAGTTAAAAGAAAGATGAATCAATCAATTAATTAAATTGGATATAATGATTCATCTTTAAGCGAATTCCAATTTTTTCGCCAATTTGATGAAATAGATGACTCGAAACTAAGGTCAAGGCAGTGAGACCATTTTCAAATTCAATCTCGTATAAAAACTGAGGGCCTCTAAATTCTTTAGAAATAATTTTTACTTTTAAAGAGGAGTGATCATCAAATACAATATCGTCTGGCCTTAGTAAAATTAAATCATCAAAATGTAGAGGCTTGTGAATAAAAGGAGATAATAGGTTTCCTTTTACAATTTTACCCTCTCCGATGAATTGCGCTACAAATTTTGAATTTGGCTTATGATAGATTTCATATGAGCTTGAGAATTGTTCTATATGACCATTATTTAAAATTGCGATTTTATCTGCAAAACTAAAAGCTTCTGCTTGATCATGAGTAACTAGAATAGCAGTAAGACCTAAATTTTTAAGAAGTGCTTTAACTTCTTTTGTAAGTTGGTGACGAAGCTCGATATCTAAATTAGAAAATGGTTCATCCATTAATAGTAAATTGGCATCTTGAGCAAGTGCTCGAGCTATAGCAACTCTCTGCATTTGTCCGCCAGATAGTGTTTCGGGAAAGCTTAATTTTAAATGATCAATTTGAACAAGCTTTAGCAGTTCTAAGGCTCGATACTCCCTTTGTTTTCTGGAATACTTTGGAGATTGATTTTCACTAGCTATAAGTACATTTTCTAAAATATTCAAATGAGGAAAAAGTGAAAAGTCTTGAAACACCATTCCTATTTTTCTTTTTGACGCTTCAACTTTTAAATTTTTAGTTAAAAAATCATTATTAAAAATCTTAATTTTACCTTCACAATCTAAATCAAGTCCTGAAATAGCCCTAAGTAAACTTGTTTTGCCACAACCAGATGGTCCTAAAAAAGATATTAATTCTCCTTTTTGAAAATTTAGATTGATATTATTCAATATTAATTTATTATTTTTAACCATTCGGAGAGATTCAATTATAATCGAGTTTTCATCCTTCATTTTTATTTTCCTGTTTAATTATTAAAAAAGCTGGGATCAAGCAAATAATTACGAGAATAAGTGATGGTAAAGCAGCTCTTGTCCATTCTCCCTCCGAAGTAAGTTCGAAAATTCTGATGGCAAGTGTTTCTTTCCCAAATGGTCTCATCATTAACGTAATAGGAATTTCTTTTATAACTTCAACTGTTACCAATAAAATAGACGTAATTAAACCAGAACTTATTAAGGGAAAATATATTCTCTTGAACTTAATAAATGGATTGAGATTAATCAAATCCAAAAATTGTATATGTGAGTTTAATAAGTTTTTGAAAGAATCTTCAAGGGGGGCAAATGCCACAGAAAAAAAACGAAAATTTAAGCCTAAGACTAGCCCCAAACTCGTAGTCGTTATGAATCTATTATTTTTAAAAAATTCATTTTCAATAAAGCTAATAATTAAAAACAAACTTATGGCGCTAACTGCTCCAGGTATGGCGTAACCAATGCTGGCTAAGTTTTTTAAAAAAAGATTTATTTTATTAGGCTGAAGTCTTTGATTTAATGACATAATAAGTGAAAACATAATTAGTGGGAAAATGGTCAAAAATGCAAAATATATTGAGTTAGAAAAATAAGTGAAATATCGTAATTCAAATTCTCTATTAATAATTAATATTGTCCAATAGATGAGTGTTGATACTGGAATTATTAAACTAAAGCCGATGTACAATAACTCGAAAAAAATAGGTACTAAATTAAAAGGAAATAATAAAGTTTTAGGAGATACACTTAAGTTTTTATTTCCGATTTTTGTCGTGTTTTTCAGTTTTGAAATAATCCATTGAACAGTTGTTACAATGATAATCAGAAAAATGACTAAAACAGATATTAAAATGGCAGAGTTTAATGATTGTAAACCGAACCAAGTCCGATAGATTGCCGTAGAAAAAGTCGTTAAGCCAAAGATAGACACTGCTCCAAATTCTGCAAAAATCTCCATAAATATCAGAGCGGCGCAAGCTGCAAGAGTGGGCAAGACTAAAGGAAAAATAAGTTTTGTTAAAATTTTGTAAAATGAAAGTCCAATGCTGTTTCCAATTTCTAAACTTGTAGCTCCATGTATTTTAAAAGCTTGATTCATTAGTAAGTAGACATAAGGAGTTAGAGAAAGAGTAAGAATAAAACTCAAGCCGTATATATTTCTAATTGAAGGAAGAAAAAAATCTAACTGGAAAAAATTTTTTAACCAAATTGAAATTATTCCTGTTGAGTCAAATAAAGCCAGATAAATATATGCAGAAATAAAAGGTGGTATTCCAAGGGGTAAGATATTTAAAACTTTAAATAATTTTTTACCTGGAAAAGAATAAAAGACATTAAAAATGGATAAAATTACCCCTAAAGTAATAGAAAATATACTGACGGTTGTAACTACGTAAAAAGTTGTTAGAACTACTTCAGGTAATATATATGATTTTAAATGAATCCAAATCTCACTTTCTATATTTTGGATTGAAAAGATTAAAAAAAGAATCGGGATTATAAATAAAATCCCGACAACTAAAGATATTAACTGTAATATATTAAATTTCATTACTTATATTTTGCTCTATCCATCAATCTCACAGCTTTGGACTGCAATTCACCAGCAATACTTACATTAATCAGATTTGATTTAAAATTACCCCAGCTAGAAATTTTTGAACTTGGTTTTATTTTTTTATTAGCGGGGAATTCAAAGTTTTCATCGACAAAAAGATTCTGTGCTTTTTCTGTTGAAAGCCACTCTAAAAATGCTAGAGCTTCTTTCGCATTTTTAGAATATTGTGTAATACCTGCACCGGATACATTTACATGGGTTCCTTTGTTTTTCTGATTTGCCCAAAAAAGTCCAACCTTGTTTTCTGGTTTATTCTGTGTGTATTTTCCATAATAATATGTATTAGCTATTCCCACATCGCATAAGCCTGCATCAATAGCTTCTATCAGCTTAGTATCATCAGGAAAAACAGGAGCTTTTAAATTAGCAACCCATCCTTTAACAATTTCTTCAGTTTTTTGCTCCCCATGCTCTGCGATCATCATTGCCACTAAAGATTGGTTATACACTTTATTTGAAGTACGAAGACACAGTTTATTTTTCCATTTTATCGATGCTAAATCCTCATAAGTATCAAGTTCAGTTGGGCTTACTTTTTCTTTATTGTAAAAAATAGTTCTAGCTCTTACCGAAAAACCAAACCAGCGATTTTGAGGATCCTTTAAATGGTCCGGAATATTTTTATTAAGGAGTTTAGATTTTACTGATTTTAAAACTCCTTCCTGACTGGCTAGCCATAGATTTCCAGCATCAACTGTCATAAAAATATCGGCCGAAGTTTGATCACCTTCTGCTTTTATTTTTTCTAAAAGTGGTGCTTCTTTATCTGTGATGTACTTTATTTCTACGCCAGTTTCTTTCTTGTACTTTTCAAAAATAGGTTTTACCAGTTGTTCATTTCTAGCTGTATAAATAATTAATTCTTTTGAATGACAAAGTTGAGTTGATAAAATTAAAGTAATTAAAATGGAAGTTCTTGTTATTTTATACATAAATATTTCCTTGCTCTAAGTTTTGTTCTGTTTTACGATAAAAAGTTTGCATAGTCAAACATTTTTAAAAGGTTCTTTTATATTAAGTAGTTATTTGGAAAACAGTTGCTCTCTTAGTGAAGAATTTCTCTTTCTGTTATTTGATTTTCGGATTCAATTGTAGCTACTTCAAAATTAAATTCATCAGTAATCATTTCATATTCATCTTGTGATTTCCATTTTTCCCTAAAAATATAAAAGGAGATAAATGCTGTGAAAACTCCTACAATTGATCCAAAAAAATGCGAAAGATAGCTCACTTCTACGCGAATCATAGTGGGAAAAAAAAGTATTAGTGCCACGCCAGTCGCTTTAATAAATCGCTTCAAAGTACTAAGTTTTCGATTATTTAAAAAATATAAAGTAATCCAGAGAAACCCAACATAATAAACAACTCCAGAAAGCCCGATTAGTTCGGTTTTATCTGGCATAAATTGAATCGTTAAAAAATTAATTAAGGCACCTGCAAAAAATGCAGAGAGAGGAAAGAACAAAAAACCAAATGTGTTATATAGGTACAATGAAAAAGGAAAAAATAATAGCAGGTTAGATCCAAGGTGTTCATAATCTGCATGAATAAAGGTTGCAGAAAATAAGCGATAGTATTGCCCGTAATTTGAAATGGATTCTTTACTGACTGGAAGTAGCTGATGAAAAGAAAAGTAATTTAAAAAAAATAGATTTGAAATTAGAACGATGGCAAAAATATAAATGAGCACCACCATTAAACTTTTAATCCTTAGTTTTTTATCTAAAATTGTCTTTTTTAAATTCCATTCATTCATGAGGCTAAAGATGGGATTCATATTTAATTTTGCAAGCTCAGTGAGAATTAATTTATTTTTAAGCATAAAAGATAGGCAATCTAGGACCAAAGCCTATATGCCAAGATATTGATTTTATTAGCTTGGATGAATTCAGGATTATAGAAATGTAGTCTTATGTTATTATTTTTATGAGGATTTTAGATGAATTTGAAGCGCCTTTATTTATTAATTTTTGCACCTTTTGTAGTACTTAATTCTATTAAGGCCATAGAGTCTAAATATATTTTAAAAGAAGAAATAAAGGGTGAACAGAAAACCATCTTTATTGATGTAAATTTAGATAAAAAAGTGGATCGCATTGAAAAATATGAAAAAGAATCATTAAGAGCATTAGAAATTGATCGAGACTTTAGTGGTGATATTAACGAATGGATTGTTTATCAGGATTATAAAGATGATAAGTTGCCAATTGAAATTGTTAAAAGAGATACCAATCGTGATAAAAAAATTGATCGAATTGAAAAAGTTTACAAAAATTTTAAGCTAAAAATTTTAATCGTAGTCACTGAAGTTGATAAGAATTTCGACGGCAAAATGGATGATAATTTTTCAACTCATTCTAGTTTATTTCAACAATCGGAAGTTGGTCCTTGTGGGAATCCAATTCAGCTTGATAAATTGAATATCTTTTCACTGGTCAGCGAAGTTGATCGAATAAAAGATGGATTAAATGTAGAGTACTATGAAGTGGTTGGTGGTTATAAAATTCATAAGTCATGTATGAATAATTGGGGAGCTAAAGAATTCGTTGATACTTTAAAATCTGGTATGAATAATGGAATACAGTGTTTAAAAAAGTTGGCAGAAGATAATAATAAAAATAAAGTGACACCCAATGGGGCTTATAATAATTTAAAAAATTTAGATTTTTTATTATCTAGTACCAAAGTTACAATCGTATGCAATGAAAATAGCTATGATTGGAAAAATACAGTTGCACATGCCTCAACAAAACCGGGCGATGTTTTAAAAACAGATCCTAAAGTGAAGCATCCTTATTTATCAATCAACCCGAATGAGCCTAAAAATAAAACAAGAGCAAGTCAGAAAGAATTGTTTGAAATGAAGCAAACTCTTTTTCACGAACAGCTACACAATTTAGGAATCAGACATTCAGAAGATATAGAATTTCCTTATACCTGTGAAACTTGTTGCATGCCGAGTAAAGAGGATAAAAAAGAATTGATCGATGCTTCTTGTAAGATTTGTAGTGGAGGCTATAGCGGTGCGAATGATCCTAAGTTTATTCAAGACTTCATTACTTGGGGTAAACTTTCATATTCAGATGCTCGAGTGACCAAATCAGTGATTAAGTTTTTAAAAGAAAATAAAGGTGATAAGCAAGGAGCTTTTTTTCTTGCAGAATCTAATGCAGGAATTTTTAATCCACTAGGTGCAACTTTAGCTTCAAAAATTCGAGAAAAAATTAAACCACTTTCAAAAGCAGAAGAGGAAGCGCTTAAAAGATCGGAAGAGTATAAGACGGTAGATTTTTTAAATAAACCGTCAGTACAAAAACTGGCAGGTTTTGTAGCAGACTCTATGTATACGCATTATTACGAGCAAGATTCAAAAAAAATGTTAGAAAAAATTGAGGCGAATAAATCTGAAATAAAGGCATTGTTAAATATTGAAAAAACGGCAACAGGTAACGATAAATATATTTATGAAGGATTAAAGGAACAACTAAAAAGCTCATTAGTCGATGTATGGATTTATACTTATGGAAAAAATGTAAATCGACCAGAAACGGATAAGGCATACAAATTATTACAAGATCTTAATTTACTTTAATATTATTTATTGGATTCCCTGTCGATCCATCTTTGCATTTCTCTTACGGCTCGAAGATCACCTGTTTCTCCACGTTCAGTTAACTTAATCATGATTTCTTGTCTTTTAGTTAAATCGCGATTTTGACCAAGTTTAAATTTGCATTTAAAACTTATTGGAGTGAGTTCGACGATACCTAAAACTTTAAAATCAGATTGGTACATTTCTTCATTAAGTGTGATCGGTTTATAGCCACCTTCTTTTTGAAATACTTTTAAAAAGAGGGGAAGAATTTTTGCTAGCGATTCTTTTTCTTCATAAATTTTAACTTCGCAGTCAAGATCGAGATGTCGATAGTAACTCGTGGCCACACCTCCATCTAATTCATCAACCCAATAAGATGGAATATTACAAAGAAAATCAAAATAAATAAGATGAGCTCGAGGATTTTCTTTTAGGGCCTTGTATTGATCATCGGTGCGATTTAAATGCAAGAAATATTTTCCATCAATCAAGACTGGATTAAATACACCTGATTCAACTTTTTGAAATTGTCCATCGTGGCTTGTAATGAGATTGGCCATCTTCATTTCACCAACAAAACGCTCAATTTCTAATGGATCAGTGAGTGCACTATTAGGATAATGTTTCATTTTGCTTAAAAATAATCTTTTCTAAAAACGATTTCTTTTCTTTCAGGACCAAAAGCCATAATACCAACTGGAATTCCTAAAAACTTTTCAATTTCATCAATATAGGCTTTTAATTCACTAGATGGCGTTGATGATTTAAAGTCATCATGAAAAGGTTTCATATCTTTATAAATTGGTTTAGCTTTATAAAGATCGATTCCGGGACTCGCGCATTGAATAGTTTTGCCTTCGTATTCATAGCCCACGCACATTTTTAGTTCTCTTATTCCTGACAAAATATCAAGTTTGGTAAGAGCGATTGAAGTTAAGTTAGATGCTTTCACAGAATATTTTAAAAGTGGTAGATCAATCCAACCACATCTTCTCTTTCGACCAGTAGTAGCTCCAAATTCATGACCTTTTGTCTGAATTTCTTCACCTAATTCATTTAAAAGTTCAGTGGGGAAAGGTCCTTCCCCAACTCTGGTGGTGTAGGCCTTAGTGATCGCTAAGACTTCATCAATTTTTGATTCAGGTATGCCTGCTCCAGAATAAATTCCGGCAAGTGAAGTTGAAGAAGAAGTAACGAAGGGATATGTTCCATAATCAATATCCAGTAAAATTCCTTGGGCACCTTCAAATAAAATTTTCTTGTTGGCTTGAACTGCTGAATCTAAATAAGAAAAAGTGTCAGTCACAAATGGCTTAATGTTTTTTCCTAATTCAAATAAACGATTGGCTTCAGTTTCAAAGTTTGAAAATTCAACATTATAACGATGCTTAAAAAGGATTTCTTTTTCTTCTAAGTTTCTTTTTAGCTTGGTTTTTAAAAGTTCTAAATCAAATAGATCTTTTACCTTGATCGCTCTTCTCGCTATTTTATCTTCATAGGCAGGTCCAATTCCTTTTCCTGTCGTTCCGATTTTGACTGAACCTTGTGATTCGCGAGCAGCATCTAAAAGTTTATTGTAAGAAGTGATGACGGTTGTGTGCTCAGATATTTTTAAATTATTACCAGTGACATTAATGCCAGAATCGATCACTCTTTTAAGTTCAGTTAAAAAAGCTTCAGGTTCAAAGACTACACCGTGGCCGATAACCGAAACGCAGTGAGGATGTAATATTCCAGAAGGGATGAGATGAAGTACAATTTTTTTTCCATCGACGATGATGGTATGACCAGCATTGTTTCCGCCTTGATAGCGAACAACCACATCACACTTTTCAGAAAGGAGATCAGTGATTTTTCCTTTTCCTTCGTCACCCCATTGAGCACCGATAATTGCTAATGTTTTCATATCTCATCCTTCTAAAATTTACTTAGCTTTTACTTCGTTTAATAAATTATTGTTTACAAAAAATTCTTTGATTTGATGAACGGCCATTTCACCCACTCTAAATTGTGCTTCTTCTGTAGAAGCCCCAACGTGCGGAGACATAATTAAATTATCAAGCTCGATTAATTTTGAATTTGTTGGTAGTGGTTCAGTGGCAAATACATCAAAACCTGCACAACGAATTTTCTTTTCTTTTAGGATGTCGTATAGAGCGTCTTCATCAACGATTCCACCGCGAGCAGCATTGATTAAGATGGCATCTTTTTTCATCATTGATAAAAGTTCACGCGTTACCATCCCTTTTGTTTGTGGCATTAAGGGAGTGTGAATCGTGATGATATCACAAGTAGAAAAAATTTCTTTTAGATCATGGCATTTTTTGGCGAAATTAAATTCTGATTTTTCTACCATCGGATCAAAAAATAAAACTTCTGGTTCAAAACCAGAAATTCTTTTCGTCACGATTTGTCCGATACGGCCAAATCCAACAACCCCAACTTTTTTCTTCCAAAGTTCAAGTCCCGTTAATGCATTTTTTTCCCATTTACCTTCGTGCATAGTTTTATTGGCAAAAGGAGTATTTCTTAGACATGACATCATTAAAGCTACCGCTTGTTCAGCCGCAGAATTGTTGTTTGCTCCCGGAGTATTGGCAACCTTAACACCTTTAAGTGCGCATGCAGCTTTATCGATATTATCTGTTCCTTCTCCCGCACGAATAACGATTTTTAAATTTGGAGCCATTTCTAAAAGATCAGGAGTAATCGTCGTTGCTGATCTGATAATTAAACCATTTACCTTTGGTAAAAGTGCTTTAAGTTCGTCTTGAGAAACTTTAGAAGTCGGATGAACTTCTAGAGAATCAGTTTTTTTTAATTCTTCAAATAAAGATTTATCGAATCCATCTGGAACGACAATAAAAGGTTTCATGGAAATCTCCTGTAGATAAATGCGTAAATGTGTCTGCGGTCACCCCATTATAGGAATGATTGAAAGGCTTCTTCAATGAAAACTTTTAAAAATAAAATTTAAATGTCAGTTAAAATGTTTTGCAAATGCTCATTGAGCGCTAGCAAAATTTCAGGACGAAATTTTAATTGTCGAAAAGTGATGCCAGATAGTTCAAAGATTTTTTTAGCAATTCGGTTACTCTCTGAATCTTGCTGTTTGTCTGAGAGGTAAATAACTTCTTTTACTTTTGATGAAGCGATGAGTTTAGCGCATTCATTACAAGGAAATAAGGTCACATAGGCTTTTGAGCCTTCTAGACTTCTTGATGCATGCAGAATGGCATTCGCTTCGCTATGTACCACATATCCATATTTTTGAAATTCAAGTGATACCGATTTATCTTTTCCCCATGGAAGTTTTGCTTCGTCGATTCCTGCAACGAATCCATTATAACCCATGGTGATTTGATGATTGTTTTGGTCAACAAATACTGAACCAACTTTCGTTGAAGGGTCCTTTGACTTGAAAGCCGCTATCATGGCCTGAAGCATGAAGTATTCATCCCAATTTAATGCAGATTTGGCTTCGACGAAGTTAATATTTTCAGAATTTTGATTCATCATAAAAAGAAAATTCACTTTTTGAGGCGAAAAAGTCAAGAATTTTAAAAAGTTTTCTTGTGCGACTGGATTTAAATCGCTACACTTTATTATAGAATACAAATTTATTGAGGTTTTAATGAAAACAGATTTTGATACATTGCGTGCTTTGGCGAGCTACACGATCAACAATCTTAAAGAAAAGAAGCTTATAGAGTTTCATCCAACAAATAGAGAAGCATTGATTGAAGCGATGGCTACGGAGTATGGTGTTAGTTTTGCAACTGATGAAGATGTTCGCGATCAAGCTATTGAAGAAGTTGAAGAAAAAATGGGTTATGATTCAAGTAACCTGCCAGACGATATTACTGAATCTGAAATGTTTAACCATGCGAGAAAAGAGATTATTAAATCTTTTAATGGTGAAAACATTGGTGGTCTTTATTTAGTTGAATCACTTCACCAGATTGCTGTTAGAATGAAAGATTTCGTTTTAAGCTGCGATTTGATTGAAGATGTTTTTGCAACAGATGAAGATTTAATCACATTTTTAGTAGCAAAAATCAGACTTTTTTCTCCTAAAAAGAATTAATTAATTTTTTAAATTGTCTCTAAGCGATAAAGTACTTCTTCGAAGTAGGGACCTTCTACTAAGCCGTTTAAAACGGAGCTTTTGCTTTCTGCAAATAAATATTCACCATTGGTAATATTTCGAACTAAGTAGGCATCAAAATAAAGTCTTTCAGATTTATCTTCAGTTGCAGTTCCTTCGAGTCGAACCATTTCGTATTGATTGTTTTGACTTAAAGGTGAGCCAGAAAAATCAGTCGGGTTGTAAATGATACTGGTATCTTCATCAAACAAAATTTTACGATCAGAAATCTCTTTTTTAAAAAGATCAACGACCGCTAAATTCAAATCAGAGTTTTTTAAATAAAAAGTTGCTTGCCATTCATAGCGGGTATCAGTTCTTTTAAAAGAAATTTGTTTTTCAGCAAGATTTTCAAAAAGTGTCCACCAGCGTGGCACAAATAATTTAAATTGGAAAAAATGAATTTCGACAGCATCTTTAAGAAAATTCTCTTTTTCCTTCTTGATGACTCTCATGGTGTAAACACCAAATAAAAGCACCAGAATTAAAATTCCCCATTCAAGATAAAATGAAATCAAAATCTACTCCAACTTTTTTTCTTCTTCTTTAAGGATTGATTCTGGTAAATCAATTGGAGCTTGGATCTTTTCCCCAAATCTTCCACCAATACCTCCCCATTGTCCTTTTTTTAACACAATAGTATTGGTTTCGTCTTTGATATTTGTCATAGAAACTTCACCATCGAACATAATTATTTCAGTTTCTTTCAAGACCGGATTACTTCTTAAAAGAAAATCAGTCCCTCGCACTCCCATGCTAGCAAGTCGTGTATGAATTTTTCCTTTGATTTCGGTTCTGGCAAAAGATTTCCAACGACATTCACCCGCTTCGAGAGTGTATTTTTTTTCATCAGCAAAATTTAATTCCATTTG
>JACCDQ010279885.1_pt1 | contig 26237 bp, 24 predicted proteins | sample 7446031 | NCBI WGS metagenome assembly JACCDQ01 (sample SAMN15323442, study PRJNA562643) | freshwater metagenome | isolation source: river surface water | place: USA:Blue River Watershed | collected 2017-08-17 | reverse complement strand
TTGCAACGAGAGATTTGTAGACCGATCCGGCATTTCCAGTAACAAAAGTAGGATAATAAATTCCGGTATCAAGTGAAGAAACCAAACTATAATCACTAATATTAGCTCTAGCTACATATAGGTTAGGGACAACAGTAGTTGACGTAACAGTAAGAGGTGCTGTACCAGTTGTTACGTTCGATACTAAAGTGCTGCCTGTTACTTTACCAGCAGTGTTGATGTTGCCACCGGTAATATTGCCAGTTGAAGTAACGAGTCCTGCGGTTCCCAGATTACCTACATTTGCATTGCCGGTTACTGTTGCAGTACCAGTTACTGTCATACCGGTATTTGCGACAGCTACTACATTAGCAGTACCAGCTACACTAATAGTAACATTGCCGCTTGCTGTCGAAATATTAACATTGCTCGTTCCATTTGCATGAGGACCGATTAAGTTTCCACCAGTAATGTTTCCGGTTGCAGTAATGATACCAGCAGTACCCAGATTACCTACGTTTGCATTACCAGTTGTGTTGACAGTTCCTGCTACGTTTACCCCAGTCGATGTAACGACGAATACGTTAGCTACACCATTTACCGAAGTGTTTACATTTCCGTTTGCAGCAAGAATTCTAACGTTAGAAGTTCCTAGCAAAATCTGAGAGTTTGCAACAGCGACGACACCTGTTAATAGGCTACCATCACCTTGGAAATAGTTAGCCGATACATAGTTTCCTAGACTTGCGTTTGCTGCGGTCAGGTTACCAGTGAATGCTGCTCTTGCTGCATTGACATTCCCCGAGCTTGCATTGAGATTTCCTGTTAATGTTACACTAGTGCCAGAATAGTTCACTGCGGATACGTTAGAAGTAAACGTACCGTTAGTTGCATTGATGTTTCCTGCATTAGCATTTGCTGAAATAAAGATATTTCCAGTAGCAATGTTACCCGAACTAATGTTTGACGTAACCGCCATATTGTTAGCAGACACGTTCGCATTTGCAATGACGAAGTTTGCAGTTAGTGTGTTAGTTAGAACAATATTAGCAACGTTGGTAACTGTGCTTGGAATTTCAATTAGGATGGGAGTCACACCAGAGGTGATGATTGCAGACTGAGCATCAGCAGGGCCGGAGCCAGTTCCCAATCCTAGAGTAGTTGACTGAATTTGAACTTGTGCGATCTTAGCACTAACGACAACATCACCGGTAGGTGAGTTAACAGTAATGCCTGCGCCTACTGTCTTGTTTACCGAAAGAACCGCCTGTGCTTCCTGACCAGCATAAAGTTCTTGGAAATTCTGTTGAACTTTCTCAAAAGCTGTTCTAATTGCGTCTGCCGACGGGTCGTTTGGAAATGATCCGAAATCGATATTACGTTGACTCATCCTGTGAAATACCTCTATAGTCTTTAGTGTATTTATCGTTTAGGAAAACAAACACCATGCGCAAATGGTAATAGCCGGGAAATTTATCCCGGCTATTACTTGTGTTGTTTGTTTAACTATTACTTAAGGCCAGCTAGCTTCTTCCAGTCATCGACTGAATCGCTTACGCTACCCTGATGATCTTGCATACGATCTGCTTGGCCTGCAATAACAGGAACAGTTGTCTGACCAGTTGACTTAGGCTTGTTCAAGCCTCCTGCGATAACCTTAGTCATGAATTCAATGTCTTGCTCGAAAGAAGCATCAGTGCCCTTCTTGCCTGCATTGTTTGCCCATTCAGTTAGGTCCTCAGCTACGTCTTCTTCATCTTCTTCGGATTCAGATACGTCTTCTTCGTCTTCTTCATCGGATGATTCAGTTAGCTTTGAGAGTCTACCTAAAAGATCAAAGAATGATTCATTCATTTCTTCTTCGTCATCTGAATCTGCGCCAGCAAGATCAGCATCTTCATCCGCTTCTGCTTCTTCGTCAGCGATTGAATCTTCTGCGCCCGAATCAGGTGCGTTTTCTGAAACTTCGAATTCCATCTGATCTTCAGTTTCTTCTTCCTCAACCTTGTCCTTGCCGTGTGAGCAGCCACATTCAGCTTCCATCATACCGCATTCGTTGCAGGTGTGTTCTTCTGAATCTTCTTCTGATTCTTCTTCACCTGCTCCAGCGCCCTGAATTCCGCCTAGCTTCTTCATGAGAGAAAGCATTCCATCTGAACCATCAACTACTTCAAGATCAGTGCTACCTGCGCCGATTTCAGTTGGTTCACCGTCTACTGGCTGGATTGACATTGCGCTTGAGTGACTTGGTTCTTCTTCGCCACCGAATAGTCCTAGGCCTGCTTGCTTTACGATAGCAAGTAGCTGGTCTGCTTCTGCATCCTGCGCAGTGATAGTTACCGAGTCAGGTGCGTTCTGTTGACCCTTAGTGATGGAAACGGATAGACCTTCGCTAACTGTTTCATTTTCAGTTAGTAGGCTATTAAGTTCTCTATCCCATGCTTCGAAAGCAAAATCAGTTTCACCGAGCGGAGAGTCATATCCTGTACGATCAGTAAATGTCTTTCCAGCTACTTTGAACTGTCCACCTCTTGGAGTTCTCGCAAGACCACGAGTAAATGCATTGCCTTCACCCATTTCGTCATGTGCCATGCCACCAACTGTTGCTGCTGGCATTGCAGGTGCAGCTTCATATACACCCATTCCATAGCATTCATCAAGGCCATCTTTGTAGCCATCGCAATATGCTTTTCTTTCTTCTAGGTCTTCAAAGTTCTTGCCACAGTGTGCGTGACCCTTGAGACCGTGTGACTTGCCCTCAAGACGGGCTGCACTGATTCTGTGATTCATAGATTCTTTTACCTTCTGTTTCTTTTTGTCGGCTGCTGCCTTTTTCATTGATTCTTTCTTGTTGCCATCTTTATCTAGGTCTAGAAAATCTGGCTTTTTGCTTTCAAGAGTCGTTGCACTACGACCGGCACCTAGGCCAGCGCCCCTCGTATCGATTCCCTGCGACGACGGGATATCAGCTTCTTCAACCTTTTTAGAAAGAGTTTCTACTTTAGTTGCCTTGTAGTTCTTGTGGTTATGTGCTAGCTTCTGTTTTGCTAATTCTTTAGCTTCTTTTTCACTAGCAGCCTTAATTTTAACTGAGACCGGACGAGTATCGTATCCCTTTGATGTTTTAGCATCATAGGTGCCTAGTACTCTATATTCAGTTTCAGCGGCTTCTTTAACTTTCTTCTTATTCTTGTTGTCAAGCATACCATGCTTGTTAGCGGTTGCCCATGCAATGTCTTCGGCTTTGTCCTTGCTCTTGCCAAGTTCACGTTCTGACTTAGCAATGTGTTTGACCATACGATCAACTTTAGCGCCTTCTGTAACACCAGCTTGTGCATCACGCTTGATCCATGCGTTATCGTCACCTTTGCCCCAGTTAGGATCTTTGAACGTTCCCAACTTCTTGTCAGCATTGAACATGCCTTTAGCTCTTTTGCCCTGACGATGCATTGCTGCGTCACGCTCATCTTGTGGATTGAGCTTGTCTAGTGTTTTACTAATTTGCGATTTTCTATCCGCAAAAGCCTTATTTTTATACGATTTCATTGTTTCAGGTGATAGTTCGTCAATCTGTTCTTCTTCCAGCTTACCTTGCTTAGCTAGCTTAGCACGAACTGCACCGGCTACTCGCTCACCTGCTTCTTTAGAACCATAACGCTTGCCTGCACTCTTTGCAATCTTAGCAAAGTTCTTGCCTGGCTTACCTTCGTCTTTTTCTTTCATCTGCATCTGACCTGCTTGTGGCTGGCCAGTTGCGCCTGCTTGATTAGGCTGTCCGGCTTGTCCTGTTGGCTGTTGACCGGGTTGCTGGCCTGGCTGAGTAGGAACTACCATCTGAATCTTCTTCTGCGCAGCAAGATCGCCTAGTGCTTTACCGAGACCCTGTAATGCAGGATCAGTGATGTTCAAGAATCCAGCACCTGTTTGCTGAGTTGAGCCTTCTTTACCGACTACCGGAATTGGCTTCTGGCCTGCTGCCATAGTTTCGAATACGTCTCGTAGGGTAGAAGGCTTGTCCGATACGTTAACAGGCGGCGTAGCAGAATCTTCGTTGAGAATTTTCTTTGCCTTTGGAGCTGTTTCTTCTAGTTGGCCTAGCTTTTTTAGAATGTCTTTCATCGCTATTATCCTTTATGTGCGCCGGTCTGAGGCTTGGCAGGACGAGTGACCTTAGACATTGGGCTGTCTTTGCCTTCAGAAGATGCCCATGATTCAGGCTTGAAAGGATCGAATGCATCAGGAGTTTTCTTAGTTGCATAAGGAATTTCGATCTTGTCATCTTTGGACTGATCCTTGATGCTATCAAGATAGCTGTTTCCGTATGCCTTAGAGGCTTCCTTAGCGCCAGGTTGTTCTTCAAGTTCTTCATGAGTCAATACAGGACTATGATCCATCTGATTGGCATAGCCTTCCATTTCGCTGTTAACGCTGTCATCGAACCCTGTCTTAACTACTCGTACTTGATTGACGTTGAAGCCAAGCAATTGAGCGATTTGCTGAATCATCGGCTCAGTCGCAGGATAGCGGAACTTAGCTCTAATGATCGTGACCGGTTCGTTTGAAATATTCGAGAACCCGTAAGGATCCTTTTGAATGGGAGTGGACTTAGGCTCGCTGATTTCAAGTGGATCGAACTTTTTGAGGTTGTGACAAAACAACTCCATAAAATTCTTGTCCACTTGACCGGCGACCTTAATAGTGTAATCGTAAGTGTGTACACTTTCAGCGATGTATTGTTTTAAACTGCGCATATGGATCCTTGCAATAGTATATTACGTATTTATTCTTTGTTTTCGTTTTTGCTGGCGAGGAACTTGAGTAGTTCATTTCGATCAAGGGATTGACCCTCGCCTAATGGGGTATTTTCGACTTCTTCAGTCTTAGTTGCAAGTTTTGCGTCAAGCTGTGCCTTCTTCATCTGTAGATCAAGTTGCTTGAGCTTTTTGTTAATCTTTGCAGTTTTTGCATTGATTGCATGACCTAAAAAGCTACTTGCTGCGTTGAAAATCTCCGAGCTAAACCTTGATTCGACTTGCATACCTAAGTCAACTAAGTCTTTATAGCTGTTGGTTGCTAAATCTGCAAGTTCGTCTAGCTCTGAATCGGCTTCTTCTAGTCCCTTGACCTGAGGCAAAGCATTCTCGATTTTTTCTAGATTGGAGAGTGCCTCGCCGGTAACTTCTTTAGTTACCTCAGGCAACGGAATAGTGAGGTCATTGTCATCGGATGATGCCAATTGGAACAAATCTTCTAATTTTTTCGTCATGCAAGTATTTAGTTTTACTTGCGCCCATTATAGAATATATCGTCCTCAGTGATTACTCGAAATGTAATACCAGCCCGTTGACAGTAGGCCTTTGCTGCGGCCCATTTTGCATGGTTGATTGCTACAACTGCTTGAGTCTTGGCGTTCGCTCTTTTGCTCTCAATGATGCTTTGCTTCTTAGGTTTGATTTCTACCATTTCAGCGACTTGTTGCCCGTAACGATTCTGATATACAACGAAGAAATCCGGGACATAGATTGTAGGTTTGCCGGTAAACGGGTGTCTATATGGAATCTTAAAGGGTTCACTTGCCCAATATAGGATGCTGTCATTATTATCACAGAACGTCATGAAAGTCAACTCCCAGCCCGAACGATATCTAGGAATTCCTTTTCCTATATACTTCTGTGTGTTCTTGACCGTATAAGGTCCCTGGGCCCACTTTGCCATTTCACAACACTATATTGCGTTGAACAGACTGGTTAGGTTTAGGAACTACACCGATACCATATAGTGCTGCCCGAGGTCTAAAGGTGTTTAAGTAATAACAGATAACTTGATTCATTTGTAGTTTGTTGTTTGCACCTTTGATGGTATCCAGCAAATCTAAGACGCTGTAGCTACCTTCTTGTGCAATTCTAAACAATAAAGATGCAAAATTATCTGCAATCTGAGGATTTCCTGAAGTACCTTTGAAATATGAATATACGATATCCCAATCAGCCGCGTTTACTGATAGCTTGGTGCTATAAAAATTGTCGAAAATTCGAACAGTGGTGTCAACTTTAGTTGTGTTTATAATAGCCATACTATTATTTATCTCAAGTCAGATTGGTGGGACCAATGTTAAAGGGAGTTTCGATTGGGAAACCTACGCCCGGGTAATCATTCAAAAATTCGCTTCCATTGTTTTGAGTGCCAGCAGTTGTCTCATTTGTTACCGCAGGAGGTGACGAAACAGCGCCAATCGTAGGGTAACCCGCGACGCCTAACTGTCCAGGAGTAGATCCTGCAACAGGTGACGAAAATGTAGTGTTTCTATTAGTTGGTGCATTCTGCAACGTATTAAACAGCATGCCGGTTAGCTGCAATGCAGAGTTCTCAACTAGATTTGGATTCTGTAGATTATTATAAGCAGTACCTGCATTCACAATTGCACCGAGAATATCACCTTGAGCAAGGGATTCGATTGCCCCGCCGGCCGCATCGATGAGTCCTCCTCTGCCTAGCATAGTTCCATTTGCACCAGGATTCATGACTGGGCTGCTACTTGTGTCGTAGTGGGCAGACTCACCGAAGCCAGTGACGATTTGACCAGGGCTGCGGCCATCAAGTGCGCCATAATTATACACTACTGTTTCATAGTCAATTGTCATTCTATTTTGCATTGTGCCGCCACCTTCGCTATAGTTGTAGGTGTCGTGGGAAAAATTAGTGATGACCGGATTAACTAAAGTATATGCGGTGTAGTTGTGTTGGTTCATACCAAACACGGTGATGTTTTTAAAGAAGGGCTGTCTTACCCCAGATGATGTATTAGTTGCGCCGCCGATAAATCCCCAATCATCATCGCCTGAGATTGATTCATTATAAACATTACGATCATTATATGAAGTGAGAGGGTTAGATGATTGCCCTGCCATTCCAGTCCCTCTTGATCCCATCAATACTGACTGCGGCTTGGAAGCATCGTTGTAATAATATCTGTAGTATGCTTCCCACATTTTATTGACGTTGTTTCCTGCGTCATCATGGAAAACGATTTCAATAGGTTCATACTTTATCTTAGTCTGAACTATGCGCTTTCTATTATACTGATTTAATTGCGCTGTTTGGAAAGTGAACGCAGGTAGTTTAACTTCCTTCACTAACAATCCGAAATTAGTTTCACCTGAATATGCAGCAGAATTTATTTCAAAGTAAGTGTGAAAGAGGAATTTAAGTTTAGGTGCATACTCATATGAGTTTGACCTAAACGTTTTTGAAGCATGGGTGTAGTCTTTAAAATCAATGCCGCTGCCAGTTAAACTAGCAGCGACATTAAGTAAACTCTGTCCCCAATTACCTAGCGACATGAAATTTCCTAAACTTAGATGGCGCTACCGATACCTGTTGCGATACCAGATGGGCCATTGAATGCACGACCAACGTTAGTGCCAACGCCTGAACCAAGCTGAGCCTGAATTGCGTTGTCATAACGAAGTGTCAATGCGATAGTTACGGCGTCACTTGTACCGTAATTGAGGGTCTGATAGTTAGCTTGCTGGATGAAGCAACCGTAGAGTTCCCAAGTTTCAAGTACGGATGGAGCGAGAGTTCCGTTACCACCGTCTAGAATTTCAATGTTAGTTTGGAACTTGTAGTCTTGACCGGTTGCAGCAGAAGCCTGCTCAACGAAGTCGAGTTGCTTCTGTAGTTGCTGACCAACTGCCTTTGAAACGCTACCGGAAGCATCGTCACGAAGGTTGATTGCTAGAGTCTGCCACTTGTGCTTACCTGCAAGATACATAGTCGAGTTGTAAACGTTGAGTGTGATTTCGTCAAACTGAACCTGCGGTCTTGCGCAGTCGATAACCTGCTTAGTCAACTGTAGTCCGCCGTTAGCATCAACCCCAAAGTTCAAAAAGTTAACTCTGAAACGGAATTGAAGCTTAGGCATCAATAGACCTTGGTTGCCTCCGGCGTTGTCAGACGCTACGGTCATATTGAACAATGATTGTGAGGCTGTTGCCATTTTAATATTCTCCTGTTAAAAGTATTTATCTTTTAGAATGGGTGCCCCGAAGGGCACCCAACCTATTTTATTTTAGTGAAGCAATTTCACCAGTGTTGAATACACGTACCGGAATGTAAATGAATTCAATTGCCTTAACTGGTTCAATAGCAACGTCAACCCAAAGTTCATTTCTATCAATACGAGCCGGGGTGTTGTTCGATTCATCGCAGACTACCAAGTAATCATAGATGCCTCTCTTAGCAACCAAGTCAACGAATAGTGTCTGAATAACAGCACTGATTTGCTGACGGGTGATTGCATCGTTTGGTTCGAATACGAACGGACGCGATGCGACAGTCAACTGGCGACGAATGTAAGCTACAAGTCTTGCAACGTTGATACGATCTAGTGCAGACTGTGAGTTGTAGCTTGACTTGTTTCCGTAGTTAAGCAGGCCGTTACCCGTGAAGAACACAAGCGGGTTGATCTGATTCGTGTACAGAACGTCACGAATTCCGATGCTAGTCTTGATGACCTGGAATTCACCAGTTGCAGCGTCAATGTATCCAATGCTTGTTGCATTGTCGATAACGCCGCGACGAGTACCTGCAGGGGCGAACCAAGGATAAGCAACGCTGTCATTACGCAAGATCGTTCTAATCATCATGTGTGATGCAGGAACTGCAACTAGGTTGCCGTTCAAGTCTGAAGTCATACCTGATGGGTAGAATAGACCCATGTAAGTGTTGCGTGATACTAGACCATCGTCACCGGTTGATGCTGCTCCTGCTGCGTTAGTTGCCCAGGCCTGAATTGCAGTTGCATCATCTGGAAGTCTCATTGGGGTATCACCGACAATGAATCCGGTTTCGCCACGATCATTGTTAAGAACAATCATGTTTGGTTGTAGCTCAGGATAACCGGGTGCTGCAATCAAGTTGAATGCATTGTCTTCATCACGAATTGCAGTGTTAGTGTCGATAACTTCACGCATTGCCTTAACAACCATTGCTCTCTGAGCCTTACGACCCATGTACGGAGAACCATTTGACTGTAGACCGGAAGCACTTACCCATGCATCAGTTTCAGTTGGGAGAACTTCGTCAGGGAAGTTGTCGTTGTTGAAATAGTTGACACGATACTGCTTAACATTGTATCCAGAACGACGAGTGTTGAATAGCAACATACCTACTGGATATAATGCATCGTTTGGTGCGTCCAAATCAAGATAGTCGCTAGTTAGCAAGCTAACAATTGACGGAATCGGATCATTTGCAGGGTTAGTTGTGCCGTTTGTTGCCCAACGTGCATCAGCAAATAGAACACCGGTTGATGATGTTTGGTCGCTGTTGTCGAGACGCACCCACTTGTTAGAGCCGCTTACCGACTGCCAACGATTGATGATTGGGTAGTTCTCAAGGTCACTGGTGTCGATCCAGATATCACCGTAAACAAGTGCAGTTCCGTCACTCTGAGTTGCCGGTTCACTTGCGCTTACGATTGGACCGTTAGGATCAGTTGCATTAACACCGGTTGGAAGCGGGAAACCATTGTTATCATAAGAAACATTCTTATACCCTTTCCATCCAGACGAAGTATTGACCATGATATCAACTTCATCAACCACTGAGTAGAACCAGTTTGTGTTGTTTGTAGGAGCAGTTACCGGTGCACCTTCATTTGCCGTCATTGCAAACTCAACGAAGTTTGAGAGCTGGACAGTTGATGCAGTTGGGGCGGTTCCTGAAACGTATGCAACGCCAGTTATTGCACCTGCGTTTACGCTAGTTACTACAAGTACGAGGTCATTAGCAGGAGTTGATCCACCTAGCTTGTTACCGCCGATTGTAATAGTGTTACCTTCAGTGTAGCCAGAACCTGCATTGACGAAAGGACCGTTGTTGTCGAAATAGTATACACCATATGCCGAATTTACGGTCATTGCAAAGTTGGTACCTGCGCTACTTGAGCTTGACTGAGTTGCGCCCAAGAAAGTGCTTACTACAGAAGGACCGTACTTAACACCAGTTGTTGAACCGGCAACAAAGCCTGCTTGTGTCAGAAGACCACTTGAAAGTCCGGTAGCAGAGTCATAATCATTTAGAATGATTACACCGCCGGAAACGTGAGTCAACTGAATAGCTCCAGCATCGGTGAGTTCAGCAGTAGTGTAAGGGATAGCAGCAGTGTTCCATGCAGTCACAAAATCACTTGCAGTTGTTTCATCAGCTAGACCAACAGTGTAAACAGAGCTTAGCTCAGTTGCACCCGGTACTGAAACCTGAACAAACAAAGTGTATGGTCCAGAAGTAAATGATGGCGAAAGGTTGCCACCAGTTACTACTGTTGGACCTTCTGCGACTCGTTCCCAGAAGTATACAGGTGCATTTGTGTATTCACCGTCAAAGCCGTACTGTGCATAAACCGAGCCAGCTGGAATGTTAAGTCCTCCTGCTGCGTCAAGACCTGCGATTGCATACCAATCGTTTGTCGAATATGATACCGTCTTTGCGCCCCAGCTTGCGGTGGTCGAATTCCACTGAGAAACAACTGAGTTTAGACCTGAACCAGCAGAGCCGACCTTAATCCATACTGAACCAGATGGACGAGCAAAAGTCTGTCCTGACTGCCAGAGGGGCTGTTGTGCAGATGTGCCGTAAGAAAGAGCTGGCTGGTAGTAAGTACCTGGAGTAATTCCAAGTGCTGAGAGAATTCCTGTTCCACCTAGCGTGATTGAAGGAGGAGTCTGTCCGGTCAATTCACCAGAAGGCTGTCTGGAGCACAATTCAAACTTACCACCGTTATTCACTGCAAGAACATCACCAATGTTTCCGCCGTTTGCTTTAGTGTTGATTGCATTTACAAGTGCCTGAACTGAAGTTACGCCGGTTACTGCAAGCTGGGCTCCACCGGAGAAAGTGATCGACAAAGAGTCCGATGCGTTTAGTGTTGGGTTTACAGCAGTACCCTGAACCGTTGGCCATGAAGCCATCCATGCAGTGCTACCTAGGCGTACCCAAACATTTGAAGAATTCTTGTAGAAGAATTCACCAGCAGTAGTTGCAGTTGGATAATCGTATGTAGGAATTGCGATAACAGCGTAATCACCGATTACCCCTAGAGTCGAAACAGGAAGGCCGCCTGAAACTAGAGTGCTGTCAGTAATCACGATTGGATTCTTCAAGGTGAAAGTTCCAGTTACAGCATTAAACTCATTGATGCCCCAAGTTGAAGTGGTAGAATCGAACCAGTATGTACCGTTTGCAGGATTGCCTGAAGGACGACCAGTCTGACCGACGAGACTTGCGAGGTCAATGTCTGCTCTCAAGCAGAAGATACGATTAGTTGCGCCTAATGCAGAGTATGCGGCAAGAAGACCATATTCATTAAGCTCATATCCTTGGATAGGAGTTCCGTTTGAAGTAGTGTAGAAGAAAGGGTTACCATAGAGTGTGACCAAATCGCGCTGGCTTGTTACTTGGAATAGCTTCCCTGCATTAGCAGCGGTCGTGCCTGCTGCTACACCAGTGCCAGTTGGGTTGGCCTTGTTCTGTGCAGTTGCAAGCAGAACAAAGGGAATTGTATTTGTGGGCGCTGGGAGGTACTGACTTTCATCAGTAACCGAAACTTGAACGCCAGGGGATACTAGTGTCATATTTTATTTTTCCTTTTGTAATATTTTGAGGTTACCACCTAATTGGCTATGATTTCATAGCCGCTATTCCTATTTATGCTGCGATGAGAAAAAAGCCGGTATAACCATACCTTTAAAGGTTAAAATGAACTAAATACTAGTATGCTGAAACGTCCTATATGCAATCAATGTAACAAGAATTACTGTGCGATAAACTATATCCGCAACGGTAAGACGTATTACAGGAGCATGTGCGATGGATGCGGAAAGAATAGACCCAGGAAGAAAGCCAAAGTGCATACCTGGGAGAAGGCCGGATATAGGAAAAAGCCGCACTGTGATTTGTGCGGCTTTAAAAGTTTGTATCCTAGTCAGATGACCGTATTTCACATCGACGGTGATCTAACGAATGTAGTGTTTAGCAACCTCAGAACCATATGTCTCAATTGCGTTGAAGTTGTCAAACGCAAAGAGGTCACATGGCGTAGGGGTGACTTAACGGTTGATTATTGATTCAAGTTGCTTGTGTAAGCTGTCAATCGTTCCGTTGTTATCGAGGTGATAGTCGTAGTCTAGTCCAACGCTTGAATATTCGCTAGCATGGACTGCATATTGTTCTTCTAACAAAACCTTAGCGGTGATTCGTTCTGCTTGATCCTCAGTCGTGTTAAACGTTGCTGCTAGAGACAACCAAGCCGGATCTGCTCCTCGATGAGTTCGCATTGTGATGCCGCCTGTGTTTTTAACGGCTGCGATTTCATTAGGGAATCTGCAATCAGTGATTACGATATCATCCTTGTTGTTGAGTAATTTATTCTCAACGCTTGCTACCCAGATTTCGTCGTGAAATCCTTTACGAGCAACTTCTGTTCCCCATTGCTGTAACACCCATCTAGGAGTTAAGTGAGGAATCTCCAATCGATTAGCCCACCAAGGATCAACTTGCTCTCGCCATTCTCGGCTAGTCTTGGTTGACCCTTCTAATAGTTCACGATCCCAATTGAAGATAACGGATACAGCGTCTTTGAGACTTGCACCAAAGCTCATACGCTTGAATCCATGCACGGTGCAAAGATAGTCTGCGGCAGTGTCTTTACCACTGCCAATAAGTCCTGAAATTGATATTAGCATTCTTGTATATTAACACAAGATGCTATAGCTGTCAAGCCTTATCCTTGAATCCAAGTCAACGGTTGTGAGTAATCTTGATACTTGCGAAGATCATCAACTAGACGTTCCATTTCGGCTTTAGACTCTGCTTTCATAGCAGTACCGTTTAATGTGGTGCCGCCACCTGGTCCTGCGATGCTTCCAAACTTTTCACGAGCTTCACCAATAGTGCCCTTTAGAACAGCGAGTGTAAAGTCTCCGATCCAGACACCTGCACCTGGGTCTTGTAGTAGCTCAAGTTCAGGACGCTGAACATCCGCCCAGATGAGAACACGCTCGCCGGTACCCTTGAAGTCTCTCACAACTTTCAATAGCTTGGTAACCGGGTTGAATGTGTAGTTGAGATATCCACCGAACATACGTGCTGTAAGCTCTACATATCCAGCATAGAAGTCATACGTAGCGAGGCCGCCGGTGTAGTTGTAGTTGAGTAGATAGGTGTTCAAGATTGCGCTTGAGAATGGATCAAACGAGGTAGACGATGGACCTGTTTCCAAGCCCACCGTTCTACGATACAAACATCGAACGTTGATGAATTCCTGTGGAAGAGTGTACTCGTACACGTTCTTTTCCACAGTGAAAAGGGTATAGCTTTCAATCGTTGCGTTCTGCGCTCTTTGTCGATACATCTTGATTGCATAGTTGTACGCAGCTTGGTAATGCTCTGGGTCTAGTTCCAGATCAATGATCCCGTCACCTAAACGCAATGCTAGGTTACGAAATAACGCATTCTTGTATTCCTCTAGATCGAGGTTGTTAGGGGTTGAAAGTAAGTCCGCTGCCATGATTGATTCCTAATAACATTATTTATCAGGAATCAATCACCTTTGTTCTCCTTCGAGATTTTAGTAGCGAGTTCGATTTCTCGTTGCTCATCCTTAGGATACATCCACAGATGGCTTTCTAATCTGTTGCTACTGCAATTGGGGCAGCGCCAGCCCTTGCGTTCTTCAAGATAACCGATGATGCCACAGTCAACACATACGGGTGGGCCGAGCCCCATCAGTTTTCTCCCGTAGATTTATCCGCTAGTGCAGCAATGCGCTTAATCTTCTGTTCAAGCTCATCGATATCGCGCTGGATCAACACGTTCATGTCCGGAGACTTGCAACTTTTCAATCTGCGCTTGTGACTAGCTAGCACTTTGCTGTGAAAGTCAATGAGGCGCTGGACGCTCATTAAAGATCGCCTGCTTTGCGGTTCTCGCTGTAGTGAGCATCGAACTTACCACCCGGGTAACGTGCTTCAAGCTTAGCTACGTTCTCTGCAAGCACGGCGTTCGGATCTAATCCGAGGGCGTTGCAAGCGTTTGCCCAGTACCAAGCAATGTCACCGAGTTCACGTTTCATGTGAAAGACAGTATCATCGTTCAATGACTTGCCCTGAAAGAGAATCTTCTTCACGATTTCATCAAACTCTCCGCCTTCACTTGCTAATCCGATTCCGGCAGTGAGTAGTAACGGGAGATTGACGCTAGTATTAGCATCTAGTTCTTTAAGACGTTCGATGAACGCAGTAAGATCCTTGCTTGGATCAGAGCAAACGGCTAATACGAAGTCTGCATACTTGTTTAAGTCAATATTAGTACTCATGTAGTTCCTTAAAATGAACTGCTTTTACCGTAGCAGAAACGGTTCTGTCAATGTGAGCTAACCAAAGATTCTCGGTTTCGTCCATTGACTGTTGAATATCTTCCCGAGTTATATCCTCGGGAAGATCAACTTCAACTTCAAGTGTCAGTAAAACTTTCATATCAGAATGCCTTCAAGATAACCATCGCATCGCTAAAGCGACCGTTCGGCACCGCCTGCACTGCCTTGATGCTTTCGAAATACTTACGTGCAGCGGGCTTGCTGCCCATAATCTCCTTCAACTGTTCAGCGGGCTTGCGAAGCGTCTTGACGCCGCTAGCCTTCTTGTCGAATCCGATCACGGTGTTACCCTTGACCATCAGGCACTTGCTGTAGTCGTCTGCAACATAGTGATGCAGCTTGCGCTTAGCAGTGTCATAGACCCAAGCTTCGGTGCACTGGTGAAGCTTAACAGGGCTAACGCTAGTGAGGTCGATCTTGAGGGCATCGTCCTTAAACGTCTTGCAGTACTTGAGCTTGGCGACAGTCTTCTCGACGGGGACGGGCTTCTTGACCCGAACCTTCTTAGCCGCCTGCTTGAGACCGATATAGCCGTTGAGTTCAGCGATGATGTCCTCGATAACCTTGACAGTGTACCGCATCTGCATCTTGCTGTAGCAAGCATACCCTTCCTTAAGCTGGGCGTCCTTGCCGGTCTGCGCTTCGACATATTCAGCGAGAATAGCGTTCCAACGCTTGATAGCGCCAGCGATATGCTGGGGAAGAACATTGCGCGAAGTCAGAAAGCCGATGACCTTCTTGTCAATAACGAAGTCCTTCGGGCACTTCGCAGCGATGAATTCGTCAAAGAGAGCTTCGATATCGCTCAGGGCTTCATCAGCCTTTTCACGCATGACTTCCTGAATGTTGACAGCGCGCTTGGGCTTCTCAACCGGAGCAGCTTCTTCGCCTTCAATCGGATCGTCCTTCACTCCTGCCTTAGCAAAAGCAACCAGACGATCAACGCAGGACTGAACATAAGCCTTCTGCTTTTCAGTCAGCACAAGACCACGAGTAGCGCAACGCGACACCCAACCCGCAGTAGTAACCATGCGGTTGTCAGGTGCCTTGCGAACAAACTTGATAACTTCCTTATCAGTCTTGATATCTTCAAGATACTGAATGAGGAACATCTTTGCATCCTTGTGGGTGCAGAACTTCGAATACCAATTGTAAGTATCGATCAGGACCGACTCACGACGATCCTCTTCGGGCTGTGCATCAGAGAAGCTGGGTTCGGGACCATAACGAAGAACGTCTGCATCCTTCGGACGAAAGTCCTTAACAAGGTTGTTGCCGGACGAAGCAAGAGCAATGCCCTTACCAACGCGAACAACAGCCGGCTTCTTCTTTGCGCGAGTCTTGATGAGAGCGGGACGACGAGCCATTTAGTATCTCCTGAATTTCACTCTATATATGCGTTATACACTGGAAGGCTTGATAAGTCAAGCCTTAAATACCAGTTTCTCAACTTTTTTAATTTCGTAGCCGATGTACGACTTACGATTCTGCATGAGCTTATCGTAAACCTTCTTGGCTTTGGCTTCCGAATAGAAAGGACCATACACACCCAGATAATCTAGGTTATTGTAGTCCCATTCCATTTCAGCGATAACCCACATGCTGAATCTCCTTTGCTATAATCTCTTATAGCAGAATGGGTAAGGAGAGTCAACCGAAAAATTACCTGATTTTGATATCAGGCACTCGGCTACTATTAGCGAGAATAGGAACCCCCTTTTCACGAGTCAGGTCTGCCATATATTGCGGGCTTTGTTCCCAGCATTCAAACAGATCATCTTCGGTCACACCTTCGGGACAATCAATTGCGTAGATTTCATATCTACGCTGTCCATTAAACTGTGCGCGCATTCTCATGTGCTTGACGATGGCATCAAGGGGATTCTTACCGGGCTGTTCACCTTTGAGTATTGCCCACGTGTCAAGCTTGTCCTGATCTTCATACTGGGTAATAGGCACGACGGCTTCGATGCCGAGTTCACACCACATGAAGATAAACGCATTAGTAGTCATTACCAGCGATCACAGTCTTTAGAGAATTGTTCGTATGCGTACTCTTCCATCCACTCAAGGCCATTCTCGTCTTTGAAACCAAGAGTGAGACCGTTTTCCAACTGCTTCACGAGATTCTTGCTAGCAGTATCGCAATCGTCACAGATTACGAGAAAGCCCTGCTTATCAGCCGGGCTACCGCAGTTGATGCGGGTGTTCATATCAAATATCCTCAACAGTCAGATTTTCACGAGAGGCTTCCCAGATATACTTGAGAAGTTCCCAGGCAAACCCGATTTCCTTATCGTCAAAAGGAATATTGTGCTGATTCGCTTCGTACCATTCTTCAAACGTCATTACTTTTCTTCCGTAGCGTCACCGATCGAAGCGGACCAGAGACATGCAAACACGAGAATGTAGGCGAAGACAAACGAACCCCAGGGGCCGATAGCATGGGGCCAAATATTCAGCCATGCACCAACTGCGGCGCCAAACAGAAAACGAGTACGATTTGAAATAGTCCTAACCATATTAAATCTCCCAGACTTCGCGTTCAACGATTTCAGTAATCGACCACTTCTTATTGAGATTCTTTGCGTGACGTTCCGCGGCTTCACGATTGCCAAATACTTCATCAACCTTGCCGTTCTTGAGAACAATGAAGACCATTACCAACCTCCGTTACGGCTACGATCAATCTCATCCCGCGAGAACTGCCCGCCCATACGGTCAGGGTTAACAGTCCAGCTATAGTCAGAGATACGCTTGTCCTGTTCCTTAACCTTCTTCTGGAGACGCTCTATTTCATTGAGCATACTTTGAACCAGCATACCATCGCGCTCATCAAGCTTCGAAAGAAGTTCGAAGATACGAGCTTCTGCATTGGAATTGAACATCGAACTATCTCCTTACTATATGTCTCTTATAGCATTTTGGGCAAACTCTGTCAACCGTTTTTCAATGCTTTCCGGCCCGGGGTGGCATAATCTTTGTTGGTAAACGTCTTGTGAATATGACAACACGCACAAAGAGTTTGTAGATTCTCAGGATCGTTGTTCGACGGATTGCCGTCAATATGATCAACTTGCAGTACAGCACTCATGCTGATGGTAGTGGTACAAACATGTCCCAAACGACCATCGACATTTTCACAATAGTCCTTGCGCAAATGCAGATATGGATGAAAACTGTTGCGCCAATCAGTTGTGGTCATTCCTTTCTTAGTAGCCTGGTGCTCTGCGTGATGAAAATCACACCGCTTCCTAAACCTAGGACTACCGTCTACTCGATATTGACCGGTATGTTGCCCGTGCTTCGTGCAACCCTCAACGATGCAAGTTGGGCGATCTTCGATCGGAACGAACAGCTTAATAGGGTACTTTGACATAGATTTCAACTTTTCATTTCTGTTGTTGATAATTCCCATGTTTTATCATGTTCGGGCAACCGTGTCAACCGTTTTCTTCGATAAATAAGAATATGCCTAGACTCAGTTTATACCGCCCGAACAAACAAAACGATTATCGTTTTCTAGACCGTACCATCTCCGAGCAATTCACTGTCGGAGGTACCGATCTGTACATTCACAAATATCTAGGGCCTGCTGACACTGGTCCATCAACAGACTACACCCAGCCCCAGTATCTTGAACCAGATCCGACAAAGATTCAAGACTTGCTGTTCTTAGAAAACCGTGATAGAAAGTACGACGCTAACGTATACCGTCTTCGTGGACATTATTCTGTTCAGAATCTAGACTTTGATTTAAGTCAGTTTGGCTTGTTCTTAAACAACGATATCATTTTCATCACTGTTCACTACAATGATATGATTGACATTATTGGACGTAAATTAATGGTCGGTGATGTTCTTGAATTACCGCACTTATTAGATTACAACCCATTAAATGAAACTATTCCTACAGCACTGAAAAGATTCTATCAAATCACGGATTCTAATTATGCAAGCGAAGGATTTACTCAAACTTGGTTCCCTCACTTGTGGCGCATTAAATGCGAACCTCTTGTTAATTCACAAGAATTCAATGACATTCTTGATCAACCAATTAATCAGGACAATTATCTAGGTGACTTCGATAGTACAAAAACATATCCACCGGGATATACAATTACATATGGTGGTAAGGTATATGAATCAATCGCGGATGTTCCGGTAGGCACAACTCCGCCTAATGAGACATACTGGCAAGTTGTCGAGAACGGAAGTCTCGCTGACATTCTATCGACCTATAACAAGAATATTGCAATCAATGATGCTGCGTTACAAGAAGCTCAACGTCTCGTTCCATTGTCAGGTTATGATACTAGTGAAATGTATGTTGTCCCAACATATGGTGAGTGGGAATCAAACGGTGTTCTATCGAAGAAATATGATCAGCCTGCTCCGCCGATTGATGTGACGACTGTTCCTGGTAATACCCCTGGTTCTGCAACAGGCACAGTCACAATTTTCCGAAGCTCTAAATTCAAGAATCCAAGTGCGGGAATTAAAATTTCAATGTCTCAATTACAGAGCATTTGGGACATGACCGCAGACGGAGGAACAATTGATTCACTTGACAAGTTTGTTCAAGCTAGCTTACAGATAATTGAGCAAGCGCCTGCACAAACTGACACCGGGTCGGGTGCAGTCGAAGGCACTAAGATTCTCACTATCCAGACATATGGTGCAGTAGTCGGTCCTTATGGTACTGCTGACAACACATATGCAACTGCTGACCAAGATCCTACTCAGCCTGGATTCACCGGTGATATCACACAAGCAATGGATTATCGTGCAGACTGTGACCCAAGATTCCAATTCATTGCAAGAGCAAGCCCAAGATCGTTTGGTTACTCAGCTGGATATCTCACTGGGGACGGAAAAGCACCGAACGGGTTTACTACGGGTGCAGGCATTTCCTTCCCACAGAGTCCAAATGTTGGTGATTACTTCTTACGTATCGACTATGCACCACAGTTATTGTATCGTTGGGACGGCCAATTGTGGGTTAGAATTTCAGAAAATGTAAGAACTGATACTGGATTTACTTCAACTGACCAATCATTACTATCTGGGTTTATTAATGATAGACAAGAAATGTATCTAAATAATGAAGGTAAGTTGGTTCCTGAATCACAATCGCTGTCAACGATTCTTAAGCCTACCCCAGACGTATTACCACCCCAATAACAAGGATTATAATTGTGGCAGATTTTCATTATGACTCGCAAATCCGAAGATACTTGATTCAGTTTGCTAAGATTTTCAGCAACTGGCAAGTAACGAGAGGTAAGGATCCTAATGGAAATCCTATTCTTGCCCGTGTTCCTATCATGTATGGTAATGCCAGTCGTCAAGCATCAACTATTATTGCAAACAACTCTGCTAGTAATTTGCCATCAGCACCTATGTTCACGTATTATATTAGCGGATTAGAGTATGATCAAAAGAGAACGCAGAGTCCTACCTTCGTTGACAAAATGAATGTTCGTCAACGTGCATACAGTCAAGATTCACAGACATATGAAACTACCCAGGGTCAAGCATTTACTGTTGAACGCTTGATGCCAGTTCCATATACATTAAGAATCACAGTTGATCTTTGGGTAACTAACGAGCAACAGAAGCAAGAAATTATAGAGCAAATTGGACCATTGTTCAATCCTGCTCTTGAACTACAAAGCACAGACAACTTCATTGACTGGGCTTCATTGACCGCAGTGTTTCAAGACGGCATCACCTATAGTAGCAGAAGTATTCCTCAAGGAACTGCGAATCCAATTGACATTCTCACTTGGAAGTTCTACATGCCAGTTTGGTTAAGCACCCCTGCTAAGCTCAAGAAAATGGGCGTCATTCACAAGATTATTGCATCGATCTTCAATGGATCGTCATTGCAAGATATGCAAGACGAAGACCTGTTGATGGGTACGAGACAGAAAATTACACCATATGGGTATAAATTGTTGCTGCTAGGTAATCAGTTACAGTTGCTCCCAGCAAACGAACCGTTCTTCCCATCAAATCAGACATTTGAACAACCTATCAACCCGAACACAGACTTGTACTGGTCGAGTTTGTTGAACGTGTACGGTGCTGTTAAGCCCGGTATCTCTCAGATTTGGTTACAGAATCCATACATGGATAATGATATCGTAGGCACAATTGTTCCTAATCCAAATGACGATAGATTCTTGATCTATAACATTGACCCTGATACACTACCACAGAACACATTAGCACCGATTGATGCAATTATCAATCCTTTATTGTCAGGTCCAGGAGCAGGTCTTCCTGCTCCAGTTGACGGCAGACGTTATTTGATTGTAGAGAGCGTAGGATACGAGGGTGATTCGACCGCAGCGTGGGGAAATCTAGTTGCAGGCGCAAATGATATCATCGAATATGATGGTACAACAGGAGAATGGTTCGTAGCGTTCGACTGTCAGACTGCGACCACCGTCGAGTTTGTAACCAACTTGACCACAAACATTCAATATCGTTACGTTGCAACTGACCTCATGTGGGTTAAATCATATGAAGGTTGGTACTCAGAGGGCGATTACAGTATTGTGTTATGACTTCACAAGCTGCTGGTGTATTTTTCTATAGCAAGAAAACCGGAAGGTATCTATATCTGCTTAGATCAGATCATAGAAGCCCTACCTGGAGTATGCCAGGTGGAGGAATCGAACAAGATGAAACACTTTTAGCAGGTATCACCAGAGAATGCAACGAAGAAATAGGAATATTTGATTCAAGTTGGAAACTGATTCCTATTCAAAAGTTCACGAACGGCAATTTCGTATATCATACTTTTTTCTGTCAAGTCGAAGATGAATTTATCCCTGAATTGAATCACGAACACATAGGGTATGCATGGGTCGGGAGCGGCCTATATCCTAAGCCGCTCCATCCTGGGTTGTTTTCTACTGTCAACATCGACATAGTGATTGAAAAACTCAATTCACTTATGGCATCACATTCCTAATACTTTTGATATAACAGGCCAACCAAGGGCGCCAGCTAATACGCTAGCACCCATAATCATCCAACGCCATTTTTCAAGAGTGGTGATTTTATCTGTCACTGCTTTATGAGCGTTGAAGTTGTCATCCTTCAACTCTTTAATCAAATTGTATGCTTTTTCAGAATGCTTATCCATAGAATCGCGGATGTCCTGCAGGTCCGTTTTTAAATCGTCAACTTTTTCGTTTAGATTTTGAAACTGAACCTGCAAGACCGCAACTTCGGTCTCAGTCTTAGCACTTGCAAATTGCTGTGTTGAAGGCTGTACCATCTATTAAGCTCCCTTATGCTTTGCCGATTGAAACCAGCGGATATGGCATTGCGTTGGATGCGTTTGCTACGGCTGCTGAATTGAATGTTGCATAAGCAGGAGCTGCCTGACCCAGTGAAATGTTGCCTGATGCAACAGGACCTGAGTTTGCAGTGAACAACTCTGCTGTATGATCGCTCAAGCTCTGGACCTTAACAGTTGCACTATTTGCATAAGTTGCAGTAATAGTCATTGTATTTGGCAACATTGCAGTATTCGCAACATTCGCAGTCAAGCACTGACCAACAAGACCTGAGGTGCTACCTTTAACAAGATATTTCTGCTTACCCTTCTGACGAAGAATGTATCCGCCTTCTGGTGTAGCATAAACATATGCTGCGTCAGATAGCGATGCCGATGCATTTCCAGCGAGAGTTAGAAGATCCTGCGTAGCATATGAGGTTGCATTTTCATCAGTAAGTGCAACATTTGCACCACCTGGTGTGGTTGACACTGAGAATGCAGTAGCATTAGCAATTGTCTTAACGAAATAAGTTGATCCTGCCAATAGCCCACCGATGTTAGCAGACAGGTTAACCGGAAGGTTTGCAGCAAGAGTTTGTGCATTTCCTACAGTCGTTAAAAAGTTTCCAGTTGCAGTTGCGTTTGAAATAGCAACGTTCGGTTGAGCATTGCTGCTTACATATCCTAGCGTAGTAGGAACACCGTTTGCAGGAATATACTGAATTACAGTTGACGCAGCACCACCTGATGTTGCAAAATTGGTTCCTAGACCACCGACAACCGTGCTAGTAGTTGACGAATACAGAGTTCCTGCACCATTTACACCAATTGCAACGTTGCAGAGTACTTGGTTTCCAATGATTGCAGTGTTACCGCCTACCACTGAGTAAGTGTTTGCTGAACCGTTTGGATTGTTGAAATATGTGTCGACCGGTGCAACAGTTGTTGAAACTGAACCTGATGCAGTTGTCAATGTCTTAGCAGTATAGTCTGGGTTAGCATTCAACGGAGTATCAGACACGGTGAACGTGCTATTGTTTCCTGAGTTGATAACCTTAAGAATCCAGTAAGTTGTACCAGCAGTGATTCCGCCGAGGCTAGTTGCAGTTACGAATGGCATACCTGCAATGATACCGAGATTAGTGAAATTTGCTGAAGTAGTAACTAGCTTAGTTGAAGCTGTTGTGTTTGTGATTGTAATGACTGCCTGTGCTTTGGCAATCTTAAGTGGACGTCCCATTTGTTTCTCCTTATGTTCACAGGTTCTAGCCTGCTACGCGGTGGGTGCCGCATAAACATTCTTCGTATAAGAACGTATGAAGTATTTATCGATGAGGAGAAAAATTAAGGTGCTAACTTCCATGGACGACCGGGTTCAGGTAATAATGCTCGGTCTGCCCATGTAGTAAAGACGTTATACTCACGATAGTAAGGCTCCCCTACTGCACTTCTAATTGGCTCGCTGACATAGAGAAGCTTGAGACTTGCTTTTGCTTCCTGCAAAGTTATTCCTTGTGCAAGAGCTAATGCAGGAGCATTAGTTTCGATGTAGTCGTTCCAGTTATCGTATCCTGCGGGGGTGGGAGGTAAAGCCATCGTTAATATCCTATTGCGAAATACATCGGGTAAGCGCCAGTGTCTTGTCCGTGATAGTACGTAAATCCACTAACACTAATATTGTACACTGAGTTTTCGCCGCCGCCGGAATTATTAAGCGACGAAGCAAGAGGCGTTACTTGAACGTTCAAGCAAGCATTAGGAAAAGTATAAGTGAATGAAACATAGATCGACTGATCCTGACCTACATATCCGCCGCGTCCCCAAACCATCTTGAGTCCATTTGGCAATGTGCAATATCCATCTGTGCCTTGAACGGACGGGAATGAAGAATTCGAAACCGGAGTAAAGCCCAACGCAGTTGTTACCTGAGACGATGTAATAGAGTTAACTGTTGTAGCCGACGATGCGGTTCCTGCGCTTGCAGCGTATGATGCACTTGACACCGTGCCAGAGACGTTTGCCCCCGACACTGCATATGCAGTTCCTGCGATAGTTGCGTATCCAGCGCCGCCGGCCGTTAAACTTGAGGCCGTTCCAGTTAGGCCTGCGCCAGACCCTACGAACTTGGTTGCATATAATGCACCATTTGATGCATTGGTATAAACACTGCTTTGGTTATACAATACCGCGCCGTTTGCCGATGCACTAGTTGATGCAATCAACAGATAATAATTAGCATTAGTGGCCGTACTGACTAGGTCTGCGGTGTCGGCTCTATCAGCATATCCAGAGTTTGTTGAAAACGCTGCTGTAGTTGCGTTGGTTGCGTTGGTTGCGTTGCCGGCGTTAATTGCCCATCCTGCGTTAGTAGCATAATCTGCAAGAGGGACATATCCAGTCACGTTAGGCCCAGCTACCGTTGCTGCGCTGCCTGCACTTGTCGCATATGTTGCGTTTGCAACAGTACCTGTTACGTTTGCACCAATGATACTGGTTAGGCCTGATCCATTTCCGATGAATCTGCCGGAAGAAGCTGTGATATTTCCAGCGGTTACGTTCACCCCATTCTTTAATGTAGTTACACCACTAACATCGAGAGCACCGCCGATATTTGCAGACAGAGTGATGAATGTATTGGCGCCGACTGACAGATTACCACTGATTGTTCCGTTACCGGTTGTTGACAGCAATGCGCCATAGAGGCCAGATGCTGCTATTACGTTACCGCCAGAATACAAATTGTTTGTTGTTTTAGTGAAAGTGAATGTCGAGACAGCACCCAATGAACCACCATCGTTAAACTGAACCTGAGTGTTCGCACCGGCAGGTTGAGTTCCGATCGTGACCGGGTTAGAGAATGTTAGATTTCCTGTACCGTCCGTGATAAGAACAAACCCAGATGAGCCGCCGGTCATCTTTACGTTACTGATTGCACCGAGTGATACATTTGCCCCTGTCAACGAGGTGTTGCCGGTTACAGATAGTGTACCGGATACAGTAGCATTGTTTGCTAATGCGAGATTACCTGCACTTACTGTTCTGGTTGTTACTAAATTTCCACCAGTGATATTGCCGGTTGCAGTGATGATACCAGTAGTTCCTAAGTTACCAACATTAGCATTACCCGAGACGTTTGTAGTACCAGAAACTGATAGAGTGTGTGTAGGTGCTGCGTTACCGATACCGACATTTCCACCAACTTCATTAATAGTTAAATTATACGCAATTGCGGTACCGTCTGTTCTTTGTGCTTGTAGCCAAGTATGTCCATCAGAACCATTAACTCCTGCTACCAATCCGTAGGCAGTATCAGTGCTAGTTACGTAGAGAGGTGCATTATTTGCAGTTCCCAATACAGGGGCGGTAAGACTGGCGAGGCCAGTCACTTGTAGTTTTGATTTAGGAGTAGTGGTGCCAACGCCCACGTTCCCTGCCCCCGAAGCTAAATTCGATGAACCAGTGACAGTGAGAGTAGACAGATTTCCTACACTAGTGATATTAGGCTGTGCATTCGTAGTTACTGTTCCGGCAGTTGTCGCAGAAAGGGCTGACCCTGCACTTGTTGCATAAGTTGCGTTTGCAACTGTTCCTGTTACGTTTGCACCAGGAACAGATGTTAGACCAATGCCTGAGCCATAGAATGCAGATGCCCCTAAATTACCTATGTTTGCATTACCAGAAACAAACATAGTCCCGTCTACCGACAATTTATGGACCGGGGCGCCGTTACCTACACCTACGTTACCAGTCGGATCAATTAATAGTCTAGTTGCGGCACTTACGCTATCATAGATGTAGTAGTTTCTGGAGTTGTTGAGTGCAACGTCAACCCCAGTTTCAAACTGAATAAGCCCATTTGCTGCATAAGTGAGTCCGGTTCTCTTGTTGTTTGCTACATAAGTGTTCAAAATAACGTAGGGGGCGTTCACTGAAGAAGACACGACTACGTTTCCGGACGTATTAACATTTCCGTTAGTTGTAGTGTTGCCTGCGAAAGTTACATCGCTGTTTGAAGAATATGCAGTGATCGGAACTCCTTGTCCACCTGTTGCATTTTGATAGAAGACTCTATAGTTATTGGCCGAATCAATATCTATGTTCCAAGTGGCGTTGGCCTGTCCAGTAATACCAGACACTCCCTTCCAAGCAAAAGTTAATTGTGCTCCTTCAACGGCGCCAGTCTTTGAATTAAGAGTTACGCCGCTTTGACCATCAAAGAATACACCCGAGTTAGACAGATTCCCTACAGTGAATGTTCCGCCGCTTGTTGATACACCCGTGATGTTTGGTTGCGTTGCATTAACTACTGTATTAGCAGTGTTTGCGCCGCCTGTCAAGTTACCGACGAAGGTAGTTGCACTTAGCGATCCATTTGCTAGGTTAGCACTGAATATGCCGTTTGCAACGAGAGATTTGTAGACCGATCCGGCATTTCCAGTAACAAAAGTAGGATAATAAATTCCGGTATCAAGTGAAGAAACCAAACTATAATCACTAATATTAGCTCTAGCTACATATAGGTTA
>JACCDQ011558515.1_pt1 | contig 26251 bp, 15 predicted proteins | sample 7446031 | NCBI WGS metagenome assembly JACCDQ01 (sample SAMN15323442, study PRJNA562643) | freshwater metagenome | isolation source: river surface water | place: USA:Blue River Watershed | collected 2017-08-17 | reverse complement strand
GGTGGCGCACCGTGGGCGGCGAGGTCGCGCAACGCGGTGTCGAGGGCGAGCGGCGCGGCGTCGGTGCGGAGGGCGCCCACGGAGCGGCGCACATCCTCGAGGGCCTCGGCGGTGAGGCGTGCGGCCTTTTCGACCGTGGCGTGGGCGCGGGCCGGATCGGAGGGAAGGAGGGCGGCGGCCGCGTCGAGCTGGGTTTTGACGACGGTGAGGTAGTGGCCGACGCCGTCGTGGATCTCGCGGGCGAGGCGGTTGCGTTCGCGGGCGGTGGCCAGCTCGGCGGTTTGGGCGGCGGCCAGGCGGAGTTTCTCGTTGGCCGCTTCGAGGTCGCGGCGGAGGTGTTCGGATTGCGCGCGGGCGAGCAAGGCGCGCCGGGTGATGAGCGTGAACGCGATGGTGAAGGCGAAGCCGGCCGCGTAGTTGAACGCGGCTTCGCCGACGGCGGCCCAACCGAAGTCGAAGCCCCAGACGGCAAGGTTCAGCGCAAAGAGGTAGCCCACGACGAGGGCGGCGGAGCGCGCGCGCAGGTCGAAGAGGGACTGGCTGGCGAGCGGCAGGACGATCATGCCGAAGAAGCCGCGGGTGGGGCTGAGAAACAGCAGGGCGGTCAGGAGAGCGCACTGCACGAGGTAGTAGGCCGCGAGGGCCCCGCGCGGGACAAGCCGGAGGAAATCGTTCGAGAAAATGCCGAGGGCGGCGAAGGCCGCGCCGAGCGCGAATACCGCCGGGACGTGGGCGGCGGGTTGGTAAAAGCGGCCGGTGAAAAAGTAGCCGCCGAAACACGTCAGCACGATGGTGCCGAACGCGATGCCGCCGTAGTAGGTGCCGCTGCGGTGGAATTCGGCTTCGGCCAAGGCGGCGGAATCGACGGGAGCGGCGGAATCGGCGGACATCGGCGGAGTCTGCCAGAACGGGCGGGCGCAGGCTACGTGACCAAAGTCACGGTGCGGTCACGCCGCCGGAAAGGCGGCGCGGAGCGCGGCGGCGAGGTTGAGCGGGGCCTCCCGGAGCGCGCGCTCAAGCGGCGTGCCGTCGGGCGTGATCGAGCGGAGCGCGAGGCCCGCGGGCGGCGCGGCGACCGCGGCGCGGCCGGCGAAGACGTGGACCTTTTTCCCGAGGGCAAGGGCGCGGGCGGCGAGCGCGCCGGGGCCCTTGCCGCTGAGGGAACTATCGTCGAAGCGGCCCTCGCCGGTGAGGACGAGGTCAGCGGCGGCGAGCCGGCGATCGACATCGAGCCACGCGGAGACGAGGTCGGCGCCGGGGACGAGTCCGGCCCCGGTGGCGGCCATGAGCCCGAAGGCGATGCCGCCGGCGGCGCCCGCGCCGGGCGCATCCATCAGCGAGTCGGGCCGGCCGGCGTGCGCGCAGAGCAGAAGAGCGAGCCGCGCGCTTTCGTGATCGAGGCGGGCGAGGTCGGCGGGTTTGAGGCCTTTCTGGGGGCCGTAGACGGCGGCGGCGCCGCGGGGGCCGAGCAGGGGATTGCTGACGTCGCAGGCGATGCGCACCGGCGGCAGCGGCGGCGTAAGGGCGCCGCGGATGCGGGAGATTTCCGGCCAACGCCGCGGGATCGGCGATGCGAGGGCCGTGCCGTCGGCGGTCTCGAAACGCAGGCCGAGGGCGGCGAGGGCGCCCAGGCCGAGGTCGCTGGTGGCGCTGCCGCCGACGCCGAGCAAGATGGCATCGGCGCCGCGGGCGGCGGCGAGCCGGATGAGCTCGCCGGTGCCGAGCGTGGTGGTGAGCCACGGGTCGCGCTGGTCGTCGCGGAGGAGGGCGAGGCCCGAAACGGCGGCCATCTCGACGAGGGCGATCGTCGCGGGCGGGATCTTTTCCTCGGGAAAAGCGAGACCGAGCAGGGCCCGGGCGGGGGCCGGAATGGAAGCGAATCGGGCGTAGGCGATCGCGGCGGAGACCGGTTCACCGCGGGGGCCGGTGACCGTGTGCGTCTCGAGGGTGGCTCCGGCCGCGCGGCCGAGGATATCGCCGAAGCCTTCGCCGCCGTCGGTCAACGGGCAGAGGTCGAGCGTCCAGTCCGGGTGGGCGGCGCGGAGTGCGGCGGCGGCGTGGTCGCAGGCGGCGGGCGCGGTGAGCGAGTCTTTGAATTTGTCGAAGGCGAGAAGGACGCGCATAGCGGAGCGAGATGAAGTGCCGTCTCGCGGGACGGCCCGCAACGTCACAATCGCGGGGCCGGGCCCGCCCACCGCGACGAGCCTGGGTCGGCGATTGCTCCGGCGTGGCGGCGAAATAGGTCGCGGTCGCGGGCAATGACCTCATAACCGAAGCGTGCGAGGGCGAGGACGGCGAGGCGGCGTCCCCGGGTGGAACAGTTTTCCACGCGACGCCTTTCGCGGATTTTATGGCCAAAACACAAAACTCGAAGAAACAGACCAAGAAACTGCCCTTGAAAACCGCGCAGGAAAAGCGGCTGGCGAAGCGGGAGAAGAAAGCGCGCGGACCCCGCTGACCGGCGACGTCCCGCGGACTGCGAGACGTGATCGAGGGCGCGCACGCGGTGCGGCGCGCTCGGATCGGCCCACGGACCGAGTGCGACAGGCGAACGCGGTAGCCGGCGGGCGGACGATTCCCGGCCGAAGAGAATGGCGGGCCGGCGACTTGGCTGAGTGGCGCGACCGCGGCGGGGAATACCTCGCCGGCGTCGGGCGGGCGGCGCATGCTTTCAAACGCCCGGTGCCCGTGCTGCGGCCGACCGGAGGCATTGCTCGGCGTCCCGGCAGTGACACGGGAAGCGAACGGCCGCACTTTATGCAAAAAACCAAGAAATCAGTCGCCAAGCGCTTCAAGCTCTCCGCCCGGGGAAAACTCATCCGGCGCACCCCCGGCTTCCGGCATCTGCTCGGCGCGAAGAGCACGAAGTCCAAACGACGCGCGACGCGGGACAAACTCGTGGCACCGGGCCACGCCGCACCGTTGTTGCGGTGTCTGCCGTTTCTGCGCTGACCGGAACGGTGTCTGCACGTTCCGATTCGGCCGACGCGCGGTGTGCGCCCCGACGACGCCCGGTTGGCCGAATCAACGGTCGGTAATTCCGAATTCGCCGATTCGTGCAGCCGCGACGTCGGGTTCGACCGTCAAGGGCTCGCCGGAAACTTCCGAGTATAGGTCGCGCATGCGCGAGACCGATACGCGCAGGCGCAGGAAACGGCGGCAAAAGGTCCGGTTGGCCGGGTCGTATTGGTAGTCGCGCGCGGCGCGGTGAATGCCGCGCCAGTGCGTCTGCCAGCCGGCTTCCTCGATGAAGTTGCGATCGGGCTCGAGCCAGGTGTTGGCGCCGGAGAGCCGGAGCCAGCCGGCGTGGGGATACAGCGTGGCGCGCAGCACCCAGTCGCCGTAGTGTTCGGCCGGGAGGGCGAAATGACGGCAGACTTTGGCTTGAAAGGTTTCGGACATGGCAGGCGCGGCGAGGCTGGAAATGAATTCCAGGGGCTGGGGCCCGCCGGAACAGAGAGAGTCGGGATGCAGGGATCGGACCAAGTTCGGTTGCGATGCGATCCGCAGGGCGGAAACGGGCGGAAAGCGCGCATCGCGGTGGCGCGAGGAGGGAGCGGAGCGGCGCCGAAATGCGCACGGGGGTGCTCCGCCTCCACCGCCTCGGCGGGCGGCGCCGCGAACCGTCTTTCGGTCGGCGCCACTCCGCTCCCTGACGGGACGCCGTCGCGCATCGCGCAACAAGCGAAGAACAGAAATCAGACCCGGTTCATGACGCCGCCTCGGAACCGGTGTCGGATCCGGCGGCGGGTGCCTCGGCGATCATGCATTCGATGGTGAGCAGGAGGCCCGCGATCGAAGCGGCGTTTTGCAGCGCCATGCGGGTGACCTTGGTGGGATCGACGACGCCGGCGAGGACGAGGTCTTCGTAGGCGCCGGTGGCGACATTGTAGCCGTAGCTGCCTTTGCCGGCGGCCACTTGGGCGGCGACCACGGCGCCCTCGACGCCGGCGTTGGCGCAGAGGGTCCGGATCGGTGACTCGATGGCGCGACGCACGATCTGGGCGCCCACGGCTTCGTCGCCGGCGAGAGCGACGGCATTCACGGCCCTGGCGCAGCGGAGCAGGGCCACGCCGCCGCCGGGCACGATGCCTTCCTCGATCGCGGCGCGCGTGGCGTGGAGCGCGTCTTCGACGCGGGCTTTCTTTTCCTTCATCTCCATCTCGGTCGAGGCGCCGACATGGATGACCGCGACACCGCCGGCGAGTTTGGCCAGGCGTTCCTGGAGCTTCTCGCGGTCGTAGTCGGAGGTGGTTTCGTCGATCTCGCGGCGGAGTTGTTTCACCCGGGCCTGCACGGCGGAGGATTTGCCGCCGCCGGAGATGATCGTGGTGAATTCGCGGCCGACGGTGACGCGCTGGGCGCGGCCGAGGTCGGCGAGGGTGATGCCGTCGAGCTTGAGGCCGAGGTCCTCGGTGATGCACTTGCCGCCCGTGAGGATGGCGATGTCCTCGAGCATGGCCTTGCGGCGGTCGCCGAAGCCGGGGGCCTTGACGGCGCAGACATTGAGCGTGCCGCGCATTTTGTTGATGACGAGGGCGGCAAGGGCCTCGCCTTCGACGGACTCGGCGATCACGAGCAGCGGCTTGCCGGCTTTGGCGACGGTCTGCAGGAGCGGCAGGAGATCCTGCAGGTGGGCGATCTGCTTTTCGTGGATCAGCACGAAGGCGTCCTCGAGCACGGCCTCCATCTTGTCGGTGTCGGTCGCGAAATACGACGAGAGGTAGCCCTTGTCGAATTGCATGCCCTCGACGACGTCGAGGTGGGTCTCGATGGATTTGGCCTCCTCGACGGTGATGGTGCCGTCCTTGCCGACCTTGTCCATGGCGTCGGCGATGATGGTGCCGATGGCGGCATCGGAGTTGGCGGAGATGCAGGCGACCTGCCGGATCTCCTCGCGGTCGCTCACCTTGCGGGAGATGCGCGCGAGCTCGCCGACGGCGGCGGCGACGGCCAGGTCGATGCCACGTTTGAGGTAGATGGGATTCGAGCCGGCGGTGACGTTTTTGAGACCTTCCTTGTAGATCGATTCGGCGAGCACGGTCGCCGTGGTGGTGCCGTCGCCGGCGACGTCGGAGGTCTTGGAGGCGACTTCGCGCACCATCTGCGCGCCCATGTTTTCGAAGGGATCGGGCAGATCGATCTCCTTGGCGACGGTGACGCCGTCCTTGGTCACGGTCGGAGCGCCGAATTTCCTGTCGATGACGACGTGGCGGCCCTTGGGGCCGAGCGTGACTTTGACGGCGCGCGAGAGGAGCTCGACGCCGCGGAGGATCTTGTGGCGAGCGGTCTCGTCGAAAATGAGTTGTTTGGCGGGCATGAAAAAGGGGCGGTGGATGCGGCGGGTGGGCGGACGGCTCAGGCGAGCAGGCCGAGGAGATCGTCTTCGCGGACGAGCGTGTAGCGGAGGCCGTCGAACTTCACCTCGGCGCCGGCATACGGGCCGAGCAGCACGGTGTCGCCGACTTTCACGACGAACGGACGGACGGTGCCGTCCTTGGCTTTCGGGCCGGAGCCGAGGGCGAGGACCTTGGCGGCCTGGGGCTTCTCCTTCGCGCTGTCGGGAATGATGACGCCGCCGCGGACCTGCTCCTTTTCTTCGATGAACTGGACAAGGAGACGATCGCCGACGGGCTTGATTTTCAATTTGGACATGGGAAGGGGACGGATGCGCCGGACGTGGGCACGGGGAGGCGGTGAACGGAAGCGGCGGAGCTCAGACGGCGTGGTAGTGCACGGCTTGGGCGGCGTTCCGCACGGGGGCATGGCCGGAGCGGGCCAGCTCTTCGGGCGTGGCGAGCTGGTAGGTGATCTTGCGCTCGGCGATTTCGCGCAGCGCGATGTCCTCGGGGGACAGTTTCTCGAGCGAGATCACGAGCGGGCGGTTGCCGAGCTTCAGTTGCTTCACGCGCCGTGAGACGACGTTCACGAGGATGTTGGGGTCGTCGATGACCTTGAGGGCGTTCTGCAGATAGTCGTCGCGCATGGTTCGGAGGGGAGGTTTCACCGAGGTTCCCGGTGCGTCGGTCATTCTAAAAACGGTCGCGACATAACACGACGCCTAACGGGGCGGTCGGACGTGCAATCGGGTAATGCACTGCGGGACCACCCCGTTGGAGCGTTCTTCGACCGGAAGAAACGGCGATGGGAGGCCGGATGGCAGCTGGACCCGGGGCCGGACGGGAGCAGATCGGTCCGGGGTGCGACGGGTCCGCAGGGGGAGAAGACTGCCCCGGCGGTTGCCGAGAGGCGGCGCTACTCGGCGCCGACGAAGGCGAAACGCGGGACGACGGCGCCGTCGGGCAGCGTGACGGTTTCGTTGAACATCGCGGCGGGACGCACCCAGAAGCTGCGGTCGCCGTAGAGCAGTTGGTAGACTACGAGCACCTCGTGCGTCTCGCTGTGGCGGGCGAGGTGGTGGACGCGGTAGTCGTTGCCCTTGTAGTGGCGGTAACGACCGGGCACGGGCGCGGCGGGAAGCGGGGGAAGCGACGATGAAGCCATGGGAAGCGGGGGGCCGAAGCCGGAGCGGACCGGCGCTCCGCGTCACTCGACGCGGAAGATGCCTTTCATGAGCTGCGAATGCCCCGGAAAGGTGCAGACGAAGTCGTAGTCGCCCTTGGCCGTCGGTGCGGTGAAGAAGATCGTGTCGCTGGTCTCGGGCTGCACGAGCGCGCTGTGGAAGAGGACGTCGGCGGAGTCGGGCACGTAGTTTTTCGCGGGGCCGTCGACGCCGAGGGCGAGGGCGGCGTCACCGACGGACTGCCCGCGGCCGGGCGCGCAGAGCACGAAGTTGTGGAGCATGTCGTCGGCATTGCGGAAGACGAGGCGCACGCGGGCGCCGGCTTTCACGACGAGGAGCGTCTGGTCGAATTTGAGGCCGGGCTGCGTGCCGAGGAGGATCTGTTTGTCGCCTTCGTCGTTGGGCCAATCGGCGGGGGCCTTGGTCGGGTGCTTCGGGGTGTTGCCCAGTGCGACGGCGGGGACGGGGGCGACGCAGAGCTCGGCTTCCTTGGGATCAAGCGGCACGATGCGGTTGCCGGCGGGGAGACGGTTCAGCGTGTAGTAGGCGGTGGCGTGGAGCAGCGGTTCGGTGCCGTCGGCGGCGCGCAGACCGGGTGCCTTGATCTCGTGGATGTAGCCCTCGCGCAGGCAGGCAAGCGCGAGCCGGACGCTGAGGCGATCGGCGGCGACGACGACCTTGCGCACCGGGCAGGCGAGGCGGTTCACGGGAGCGCTGCCGTAGGCGCGGTGGTAGAGGTAGGTGAAGCCGCCGACGTGGTAGCTCGCGGGATCCCCGGCGGTCCGGGCATCGACGGGCGCGGTGAACGTCAGCGTGAAACCGTCGGGCTCGGCGCGGACGGTTTTGATTTCGAACGGCATCCGGCCGGTCCACTCGAGGCGCTCGAGGCCGAATTGTTTCGGGCCGACGGCGCCCCAGCCGCGGGCGGTCTCGCCGGCGAAGAGCACGCCGTCCTCGCCGTGCGCGAGGCGGATGATACCGCAGTCGAAGCCCTCGCGGAAGGCGATGGCGGCGCCCTGCCAGACGCCGGCGACCTGCTCGAGGGCGACGCGGGCGATCTTGCTCTGGCCCTGGTCGGCGACGAAGAGCTGGCCGGCGAAGGGACCGAATTTGCCGCCGGTGAGGTCCTCGATGACGCCGGCGTTGGAAATGCCGAGGACGGTGTGCGGGAGCCAGACGGCGGGCGGTTTCACGCCGGGGACTTTTTTCGCGACCTCGTGCATGGGCTCCTCGAAGTCCTTGATGTCGTCCGGGCGGAGTTTGACCGTGGAGCCGGGCAGACGGCTCCAGGCGAGCCCGGCGGGATGGCCGGTGAAATCGCCCGGCGCGAGGTGAGTGAGCCGACCGGAGCCGACCCACTCGCCCTGATTCTCGGAGGCGAACCAGGCGCCCTGCGAGGTGACGACGAAGCCCGCGGGCGAGCGCAGGCCGGCGGCGACGGGGGTGATCTGGCCGTCGGGCGTCACCTCGATCATCCAGCCGCGCCACGGCACGGGGGACTGCGTGGCGCCGCCGAAGGCGACGTTGAGAGTGAGGCGGAGGTTGCCGTCGGGGGCGAGGACCGGGCCGAAGTTGTATTCGTGGTAGCTGCCGGAGATGGGGATTTTTGCCACCGTCTCGAAGACGTCCGCGCGGCCGTCGCCGTCGGTGTCCTCGAGGCGGGTGAGTTCCTGGCGCTGGGCGACGTAGTAGCCCTGGCGGGGCGCCGGGGCGGCGATGATGCCGAGGGGCTCGTGGAGGCCGGAAGCGAAAAGGGTGTAGCGGGGCTTGGGATCCGGGCCGTAGGCGCCGTCGACCCACCAGAGCTCGCCGCGCCGCGTGGTGACGAGCAGGCGGCGGCCGGCGACGGGCAAGATGCCGCTGACCTCGAGAACGATTTCGGGCGGGACCTCGAGCGGGGTGCGTTTCCAGTAAAGGTCCTCGCGGGCGACGAGGGCGTCGGAGGGCTTGGCGAAGCGCTCGGCGGCGGAGGGGTTGTTGACGCGGGAGACCGGGGCTTGGCCGAAGGCGGGGGCGGAGGCGACGAGCGCGAGCAGCGCGGCGGAGCGAAGGCGTTTCATGGGGCGGGGCGTCACCAGACGATCGAGTAGGAGAGGGGTTTTTCGAGGGCGGGACCGGCGAGCGGGACGGCGAGCTGGCGGCGGCCGTCGACGGCGCGGAGGACGGGGCGGTGGGCGGAATCGGCGGGCCAGTCGAGGAACCACTCGCGGTCGCCGATGATCCAGCCGGCGCCGCCGGGCTGCGGCGTGATCTCGGCGGCCTCGGCGAGGAGCAGCCAGGTGGACCACGAGGACGGCTTGCCGGAAAACTGCAGGGTGCGGACGAGGCCGCGGCCCGCGGCGTCGGGGGCGAGGCGGTCGCGGACGGCGAGCTCGCTGAGCGTGCCGAGGAAGACGGGGATGCCGTCGGGCTCGAGCACGTAGCCCTGCGAGGACCAGAGCGTCTCGGGCCGGTCGGGCCAGTCGCCGTCGCGGGCGTATTCGATGTGCGCGACGGTGGGCTTGCCGTGAAAGGTGAGGGCGGGGCCGGCGGGTTTGGCGAGCTGGTCGTTGCCGCGGCCGTCCCACATGGAGAACGTATCCACGAAGCGGCCACGCCAGGCGCGGAGCACGGCGCCGGTTTCGAAGTCGTAGGCGAAGTGGACGCCGGCGGGGGTGCCGACGGAGGCGGCGTAGAGGCGTTTGCGCGGCTCGAAGGGGACGAAGCCGCGCTGGACGAGCGGACGTTCGGCGGGCTCGACCAGCAGCTGGCGGGCGCCGCCGCGGGGACCGCCGCGACCGGGACCGCGGCCGCCTTCCTCGCGCACCGTCAGGGCGTGCGGCGCGACGCCCGGACCTTCGGCGAAGAGATCGAGCGCGGGGCGGGCGCCGGTTGCGTGCACGAGATCGAGGCGGAAATCGTGCGCGCCGGCGGCCAACGTGACGACGCCCGGCGAACCGCCGCGATCGAGCGGGACGACGACCGGCCGGCCGTCGACGAGCAGCCGGGTGGCGCCGCTGGCCTCGGCGGAGAAGCGGTAGACGCCGGGGCGGGGGGCGACGAGGCGGCCCGTGACGACCAGGGCGAAGCGGCCGCTTTTTTCGACCGCGGCGTGGGTGAAGCGGGGCAGCGGCCCGGACGCCTTGGGGGTTTCGCGGTCGTAGGCGCCCACGGTGCCGACGCCGGGGCCGGTGTAGAGTTTGTAGGCGAGGTTTTCGACGGCGACGCGCAGACCCGGTTCGAAGCGTTTGGTCGCGAGGCGCCGGAGGGCGACGGGACCGTGATCGCCCTGGATCATCAGCGGGCCCAGCGGCTGTTCGTCGTTGAACGCGGCGGACCGGGTCGGTCCGGCGACGGTCACGTTCTCGTGGATGACGTGGCCGTTGAGCACGACTTTGAGGAAGCGGGCGTCGGCGGTTTTCTTGCCGGCGGCGTCGAACCGGGGGGCCTGGAACTCGATGCGGAGTTTCTGCCAGAGGCCGGGGGCGCGGGCGGCGTTGGCCGACGGTGCGGTGCCGCCGAAGGCTTCTTTGCCCGCGCCGCGGCCGGCGTCCCAGCGGTCGTAGACGCCGCCGCAGTCGGCGGGCGAGACGACGCGTTTGCCCCAGCTGTCGGCCAGCTGGATTTCGTAACGCCCCTGCAGATACACGCCGGAGTTCGAGCCGGGCGGGAGGAGGAATTCGAGGTCGAGTTCGATGTCGCCGTGATCCCACGCGGTGAAGAGGTGGCCGCGCGCGCCCTTTTCCTTGTCGGGGTTGCACACGAGCAGCCCCGAGCCGGGCACGGCGGCGAGGGTGCGGTCGCGGCGCGGATCGCCGGCGAGATCGGCGGCGAGCGTCCAGTTGGCGGGGAGGGGGCGGAATGCACCGGAGCGGTCGAGCGGGACGACTTCGGGTGGCAGACCGGCCTGGGCAAAAGCGGGGGAGGCGACGGTGGCGGCGAAGATCAGCAGGCAGGCCGACGCCACGCGGCGGAGGGGAGGGTAAACCATGGCGCCGGACCATCGGCGGGGGGCGCCGGGCGGGCAAACGGATTTCGGATCGACGCGGCGCGGATGACACGGACGATGCCAGAGGGAACAACGCGGCGCGACCGGCGCGCGGGCGGGACGCGCCGACGCGGGCACGGCGGGCGGACGGTCGACTGGGGTCGGCGTGGCGCGGTTCGAGCGGAGGGAAACGGTGAGCGTGAACGCCGATCGACGGCCGGAGGCCTGGCCGCTGTCGGTGCGGCCGGACTTCCCCCGAGAGGACCGGACGACGCGGGCAATGATCGCGGAGATCGGCCGGCGGTTCGAAAGGTCGCTGCCGGAGTCCGCGCGCGACTGGACGACGGACGCCTGCTGGTATCCTATCCCGGTCCAATGAAACTCGCCGCCTGCTCCCGTCGCTCGTTCCTTGCGTTGGCCGCCCTGTTCGGGGTGTGTTGCGGCGTCGGCCCCGTGGCCGGCGCCGATTCGGCCGTGCGGGTCGAGACCGACGTGGCCTTCCTCGGCGCCGGGCGGACCGAGAAACTCGACGTCTACCGGCCCGCGCCGCCGCCGCCGGGTCGCCTGTCGCCGGCGCTGGTGTGGATCCATGGCGGCGGTTGGAACGGCGGAACCAAGAACGAGGCGCGGGCGAAGAACATCTGCAGCACGGCGGCGGAGGCGGGCTATGTGGCCGTCAGCATCGACTACCGTCTCGGTGCCGGAGCGTGGCCGACCAATCTCCACGACTGCAAGAACGCGGTGCGCTACCTGCGCGCGAACGCCGAGCGGCTGCGGCTCGATCCGGACCGCATCGCGGTGGCGGGAGGGTCGGCCGGCGGGCACCTGGCGTTGATGGTGGCGTTGACCGCGGACGACGCGGCCTTCGAGCCGGTCGGGGAAGCGACGCCGTATGCGGGCCGTTCGAGCGCCGTGCGCTGCGCCGTGAATTTCTACGGTATCACGAATCTGCTGACGCGCCGGCAGACGGATGCGAAGGGCGAACCCACGGCGACGCGGAAATTGATGGCCGGTTCCCTCGCGGTGTTCGGCGCCGCCGACGACGCGGCCGAGGTCCTGCGGGCAGCCTCGCCGGTCACGCACGTTTCGGCGCGCAGCGTGCCGCTCTTCACACTGCATGGGAAAGCCGACACGACGGTCGACTATCTGCAGGCGCAGGAGCTGGACCGGGTGGCGCGGGAGCGGGGAGCGCGGCATCGGCTGCTGCTGCTCGACGACGTCGGCCACACCTTTGATCTGCAAAAGTGGGGAAGGAAAACCCTGCCGCGCGACCTGCGCCCGGTGTTTCTCGAGTTTCTGGCCGAGCACCTGAAATAACGCTCCGGGTTGGCGCCGGCCCGCGCAGGGAGGCGGGCGGATGCTGCCGCGATGAGGTGGCCGGCCTCTCCGGGATTTCCGGACCCCTCCGGTATCTTTGGGCGGGCCCGTGTCCCAATTTCCCGGAAAATTACGCGTAATCCGGCAGTGCTACCTTGTGCGCCGCTAAAAAACTGCCAAACCCGCCGTGCCCTCGGGCGCCGGTCCGTTCCAGCTGCGGGCTTGTCCCCTCCTTTTTCCCAGTTCCCTCCCTTGCCGCGTCGCCCGTCCCCGGAGTCATCGTGTCCCGGTCCGGGCCGAGGTGGTATCGCCCCGATACTCGTTCGCTTACCCAGACCTCTATGAAACTGCCCTCGTCTGTTCGTCCCGCCATCCGGTGGGGATCGCGGTCCGCTTCCCGCCTCGTGTGCGCGGCTGCCGCCAGCCTGTTGTTCGCCGCCGCGGCGATGCCGCTCTCCGCGCAGACGGTCACCAGCGCGGTGCCCGGCCTGATCAGCTACCAGGGCCGCGTGACCAATGCCGCCGGCACCGCGGTCGGCGCGGGCACCCCGGTGAACCGCAAGGTGATTTTCCGCATCTGGTCGCACCCGAGCAACAGCCAGCTTTCCGACCTTGTTTACTCCGAGGAGCAGACCGTGACGATCTCCGAGGGTGAATTCAGCGTGCTGATCGGCCAGGGCACCGCGGTCACGGGCACGCCCCTCAACTTCAGCGAAACGGCCAAAGGGCCCAGCGCCACGACGATCTCGTCGGCCGCGGTCTTCAACAATGCCCTGCGGTATCTCGGCGTCACGATCGACGACGGCACCGCCGCCGCCGACCCCGAAGTGTCCCCGCGCCAGCAATTGGTCAGCTCCGCCTTCGCCATGCGGGCGAAATACGCCGAGTCGCTCGGCGCCAACGGCAACAACGTCATCAACGCGCTCGACAACGGCAATGTCGGCGTCGGCGTCGCGAACCCGACCGTCCGGCTGGATGTCGCCGGCACGATCCGGGCCGGCGGCGCGTCGAATCCGGCCCTGGTCCTGACGAACCAGACCAGCGGCGCCGTCGGCACGGTCGGCGCGGCGACCAACGGCGGGGCCTACAGCGCGGACGCCGCCGTGAACGATCTCGTGATGCGCGCCGACGGCGGCGGCAAGCTGCTGCTGCAGACCGGCAGCGGCGGGTCGGCCCTGGCGATCAATTCGTCCAATTTCGTCGGCATCGGGCAGCCGAATCCCGGATTTCCGCTGAATTTCGCGAGCACCCTCGGCGACAAGATCTCGCTCTACGGCAATACGGGCAGCCACTACGGCTTCGGGGTCCAGGGCAGCTTGCTCCAGATCCACACGGACAACGCCGCGGCGGACGTCGCCTTCGGCTACGGCAGCAGCGGCTCGTTCACCGAGACCATGCGGATCCGGGGCAACGGCAACGTCGGTATCGGCATCACCGCTCCCACCGCCAAGCTCCATGTCAACGGCTCCCTTTCGGCCACCTCGATCTCCACGGGTTCGATCAGCCTCAGCGGTCCGCTCCAGGCGGTCGGTGCGGTCACGACGCATACCCAGGGCGCGTTTCTCGAGTGGAACAAGGACGGCAGCAAAGGCCTGACCTATCTCCTCAACCAACGGGGCAGCGGAATCGGCGGCCTGGTTTTCGGCGCGGTCGATACCGCCAACACCATCACGGAGTGGATGGCGATCAACAACAGCGGCGTGGCGACCTTCTCGAATCTGTCGGTCATGCCCAACCAGCTCAACGGCACCGCCAACACCGGCGCGGCCACGCTCGATTTGCCGGGCACCGGCACGATCTCGGTGTGGGACAATTTCGCCGTGTCCGGCACGGTCGGCATCGGCACGACCAGCCCGGTGACGACGCTGGATATCCGTGCGTCGGCCCCCGCGATCACCGTGGCCAAAACCGACAACACCGGCGGCGCGCTCTACCTGGGCAACACCGGCCACGGTTTGATCCGCGGCTACTCGGCGGGCAACGATGTCGGCCTCTACACGTCGGCCGCGGACATCTACCTTTCGGCCAACGGCGCCGGCGTGACGAATCACTTCGTGCTCAAGAACAGCGGCCGCGTGGGTATCGGTGTCACCAATCCCCTGGTGCCGCTGCACGTGCGGCGCCACGACTCGGCTTCCGCCGGGACGGCGGGCAGCCATTCCCGCCTCGCGAATTACCAGGCGTCCTACGGTGTCTACCTGAACAACGGCGCGTTGTATTATTCGGACGGAGGCAGCGCGACGACGGGCGACAACGAGACGATTTCCTACAATATGATTTCCGCGATCTTCGAAGGTGAGATCGTATCGAAGGGTGGTCTTTGGGTCGGGTCTGCGCTCAGCTATTCGGACGCGCGGGCCAAGACCCTGCTGGGGACCAGCGATGCGCGCACCGACCTCGGCCTCCTGCGCGGTCTTCGCATCCGCGATTTCACCTGGATCGACCGCACGGTCGACGGCCACCGGCCGAACAAGAAGCTGCTCGCGCAGGAAGTGGAAGCGGTCTTTCCCCAGGCCGTGCGGCGCGCGCCCAAGCCCACCGCGATCCCGGATATCTACCAGGTCGCCGAGAAGGTGGACTACAGCGCGGCCGGCAAGGAGCTGCGCCTCACCGTCGGGAAGGCGCACGGACTCAAGGTGGGCGACGCGGTGGAGATCGCCACCGACACCGAGGCCCTGCGCGAGATGAAGGTCACCGCGGTGACGGGCGAGCGCGAGTTTGCGGTCGCGTGCGAAGCGGCGACCAAGACGGCCTTTGTCTACGGCAAGTATGTCGACGATTTCCGCGCCGTGGATTACGAGGCGATCGCCATGCTCAACGTCTCGGCGACGCAGGAACTCGCCCGGCAGGTCGACGCCCTCCGCGCGAGCGAGGCGCGCAACGCCGAGCTCTCCCGCCGCGTGGCCGAGCTCGAAGCCAAGGACCGCGCGCGCGATGCGCGCATGGCCTCGATCGAGAAGCTCCTGCAAGCGACGCAGACGGTGATGGCGGCGCCGGCGAAAGCCGCGAACCGCAACGGTCAGGAATAACCCGCCGACGGGCCCAACCCTGACCGCCATGAACCCAGCCTCGGTTTCCTGGAGGCGCGGCGCGATGGCCGCGCTCGGCGCGCTGCTGTGCGGCGTCGCCCTCCGCGCCTACCCGCCGGCGCCGAACTACACGATCTACGGCCTGGTGCGGGACCAGGTGGGGACGACGCTCGCGGTGGACGGAGCGGAGATCCTTCTCCTCCGCGACAACGTGGAAATCGGCCGGGCGCCGATCTTCCGGGACCTGCGGCTGGACTCGAACTACGAATTGACGATCCGGATCGACCAGACGCGGACCGGGACGCGGACCTACTCGACGAAAGCGGTGGCGCCGCAGGGCGTCTACTCGCTGAAGATCACGATGAACGGGCAGACGTTCTTTCCGATCGAGGCGGCGGGCACGCTGCGGGCCGGCAACGGCGGCGAACGGGTGCGGCTCGACCTCACGCTCGGTGCCGACGCGAACAGCGACGGCCTGCCCGACGCATGGCAGGAGTGGCAGCTCTACCAGGCGGGCCGGCGCCCCGGCCAAAGCGGCTGGGACATCAACCTGATCACGCGCGACGGGGACTTCGACGGGGACGGCACGTCCAACTTCCTCGAATACCTCGCGGGCACGTTCGCCGGCGACGCGACGGAGCGCTTCGAACTGCGCCTGACGAGCAAGACGGCGAGCGCCGTCGCGTTCGAGTTTTACGGCATCACGGGCAAGGTCTACGGGATCGAGCAGAGCTCGGACCTGCAGACGTGGACCGCGGCGCCCTTTTCCCTGACCGCGGGCGGGGCGACGGTGTCGCTCCACAAGGCCGGCGCGGTCGGCGTGCAGCCGGCCTTCGTCGCCGTCACCGACGGGGTTTCCCGTTTCTACCGCCTCACCGTGCGATGAACTCCGCGATTTCTTCCGTTTCCTCCCTGCGGCCCGGTGCCCTTTTTCGGCTCGCCGTTCTTCTTGTCGCCGTCGTGTGGGCGCCCTTGGCGCGCGCGCAGTGGCAGTCCGTCTCGTATACGCTGCACGGCGGGTGGAACTCGATCTACCTGCACGGCGACGCGTCCCATGTCACGCTCGACACTTTGCTGGCCGACCGCACCGAGATCGTCGCGGTCTGGCGCTGGAATCCCAATCCGACGCAGGTCCAGTTCACCTCCTCGTCCCTGGTGCCGACCAACGGCACGCCGGAATGGAGCGTGTGGACCCGGGGAGGTTCGGCCAACACCCTGACGACGCTCACCGGCCAGGCCGCCTATCTGGTCGAATGCACCGGCGACGCGACGAGCACCTACGTGCTGCCCGTCGTGCAAAAAGTGGAGCCGCCGCGGAGCACCTGGGTGCGCAACGGCGCCAACTTCCTCGGTTTCCCCACCCGGTTCACCGGCGGGACCTACCCGCTGATGTCGTCCTATTTCGCCACGTTTCCGGTGGCGATCGCGACCAACACCAAGGTCTACAAATACGTCGGCGGGCCGCTCGGCGCCGCCAACCCGATCCAGGTCTTCTCGCCCAGCCTCGAGACGCTCGACCGCACGCAGGCCTACTGGTTCGAGGCCGCGGTCACGGCCAATTTCTACGCGCCGCTCGAGATCAGTCCGTCGAATCTCGACGGCCTGACCTACGGCCGCAACGGCTCCCTGGTGACCGTGCGCGTGCGCAACCGCACCGCCGCCGCGGTCAACCTGACGGTGGCGCCGGTGGACTCCGCCCCCGCGCCCACGGGCCAGACGCAGATCACCGCCGCGGTGCCGCTCACTTACCGGACCCTCAATCCGGGGACGGGGCTCTACGATTTCACGCCCGTCACCACCGCCATCGGCGTGGTCGTCGGCCCGCAGTCCTCCGTCGAACTCACGTTCGGGATCGACCGCGCCCAGATGACCGGCACGGCGGGCGACCTGTATGCGTCGCTGCTGCGATTCACCGACGGCGGCAATCTGCTCGACGTGCTCCTTCCGGTGAGCGCGCAGGTGTCCTCGATGACGGGACTGTGGATCGGCGACGCCATGATCACGCAGGTGCAGAGCAAGGTGCCGGGCGTGTCCGGCACGACCACGGGGCGGTCGTTTCCGCTGCGCGTGCTGCTGCATGTCGACGATTCCGGCACCGCCCGGCTGCTGTCGCAGGTTTTCATCGGCAAGCTCGCCGTCGCGCCGAACAACCTCGGTCTCAGCACGCTGGAGTCGGGTTTGAAATCGAGCGATCTCGGCACGGCCCGGCGCTTCTCCGCCGTGCACCTGCCGCCCGAGGCCGTGCTCGCGACCGGCTCCGGCTCCGTCGCGATCGGCCAGACGCTGGTGCGGACGATCAATCTGGCCCACAACGCGCCGACCAATCCCTACGTCCACACGTATCACCCGGACCACGACAACCGCAACGCGCGCTTCGACGCTCCGCTCGCCGCCGGCATCGAGAGCCCGACGGTCACGCGGGTGTGCAGCTTCACCTTCACCGCCTCCTCCCCGACGGCGATCACCGTGCCGGGCTGGGGCAGCACGGTGATCGGCGGCACCTACTCCGAAGCGATTTCGGGGATCCACAAGACCGCCACGACCGTCACCGGCACCTTCGAACTGCGACGGGTGAGCGAGATCGGGACCATCACGACGAACTGACCGCACGCCGCGCCATGACTTCGCCCACTTCAACGCTTTCGCGTCTTCTCACGGCCGCCGGTCTCGCCCTCGTCGTCACCGCCGGTGCCCGCGCCCAGTTCGAGATCCGCGGTTCCAACTTCAACCGGCTGTATGCGCCGGCCGTCATTCCCGGCGCCACCAGCAGCGTGCACTCGCTGTCGGTGACCAGCGGCGGTTCCGGTTACCTCGCCGCTCCCACCGTCACGATCGCGGCCCCGCCCAGCGGCACGACGGCCACCGCCACGGCCACCGTGGCCGGCGGGGTGATCACCGGCTTCACCGTCACCAATGCCGGCAGCGGTTACACCGCCCCGCCGACCATCACCCTCACGCCCGTGAACGGCGGCAGCGGCGGCTCGGCCGTCGCGAAGTTCCGGTATCTGCCGGACGGGTTGAATCCCGCGACGACCACGCCGCAGTTCGCCGGTCTGGCCGCCAACTCCAACGGTTCGGCCGCCCGCAGCACCAGCGCCACGCTGTCCGCCCGCTACCCCGCGCAGATCTACCTCGTGGCCGGCACTTCGACGCCGTCGGGCACCGCGCTGGTCATCATCCGCTCCGCGGTCGGCGGTTCGTTCGCGGCCGGCGTGCCGCGCTACTCGCTCGGCGACGTCATCACGCCTCCGACCACCCGCGAGGGCGGTGTGCTCGCGGCCGACGCCAGCTACTGGCGCGCCCAGCCGGTGCAGGTCGGCGAGACCTTCACCCACCCGGCGCCGACGTCGACGACGGAGACGCGGCTTCCGCTCACGATCGCCTCCATCTCGGTGACCAACGGTGGCTCCGGCTACACGTCGGTCCCGACGGTGGTGATCAGCGGCGGCGGCGGCGGCACCGGCGCGACCGCGACGGCGATCGTCACCCAGGGCGTGGTCACCTCGATCTCGCTGACGAACCCGGGCACCGGTTACACCAGCCTGCCGGCCGTGACGCTGTCCGGCGGCGGCGGGCAGGGCGCCACGGCCACGGCCAACGCGCCGGCGCTTCCGTTCTATTACAGTCCGCATGCCTCCCGCGTGTTCGCGACCCAGTCGGGCCGCGTGTCGGTCACATGGGTGACCCGCGTGCCGGTGCCGCCGGACACCGATGCCGGCGCTCCCGCCCAGTATCGTTTCCGGACCGAAACGTTCGCCGTGTCGTCGTCGACGGCCAAACCCACGCGCCGCATCTACTGGACCGAGCGCAGCTTCACCGGCCCCGTGGTCAACGTCCCGCTCGGCAAGATCGAGACGGTCAACCCCGTCTACAACGTCAACTATCCCGCCACGGTGGCGGAGGAATACCGGGGCGTGGGCCTCTCCCTGCCCGCCGACCAGAACGCGACGCTGCCGTCGGAGAAACGCACCCTGTGGTTCGACAAGACCGCCGGCGTCGGCCAGATCCACGCCTACAATCTCGAAGGCCGCATCTTCATCGAGTATCTCGGGGCGATTCAGGAGGGCGCGGTGGGGAACATCCACACGTTCCTCGGCGCCGACATCGTCGACGTGGTCCGCGTCCCCGATCCCGTGGAAGCCACCGTTTACCTCGGCGACCAGATCACCCCCCGCGACGAGCAGGGCGTGCTCCTGCCGGTCGACGGCAGCTCCGAATGGCGCGGCTCGCCCGTCGTGACGCCCAATATCGACGGCCAGTCGCTTTACGGCTCCATCACCCGGAAGGACGGCGTGACCAATTACTACGCCGAGCGGGAAAATCTGACGCCGGACCGGGTGTCGTTCTACTGGCTCGAGCGGGCCGACGCCGCGATCCACTTTCTCGCCACGCCCGCGTCGCCGAACCTCGGGCTCTATTGGCCCAAGCACAAGAACCACTACTCGCAGGTCTGGCCCGCCAGTGTATCGCTCTACGCGCACAACACGGTCGCCGCCGCCGGCAGCACGCCGTCGACCGGCCTGCAGTTCAGCGGCGGCCAGTTGCCGCAGATCGTTTTTCAGGACGACCCGGCGCAATCCGAGGCGCGGGTGGACAGCGTCACCCAGCGCATCGTCGTCAATTTCTCGGGCGACGACGGCCTCAACCGTTCGCTGCTGAAGTTCACCGCGGCCAACGAAGTCTGGTATGTCCGCCTCTTCACCCAGACGGAGATCCGGCCGCGCACCGTTTTGGTGACCAACGGCGGCTCGGGTTACACGACCCCGCCCACCGTGTCGTTCGTCAACGGCGGCGCCGGCATGACCGGCACCGCCACGGTGTCCAACGGCAGTGTCACGGGCGTCACGATCACCACGCCCGGGGTCAATGTCACCGCCGCCACGCAGATCGTCTTCAGCGGCAGCGGGTCGGGCGCGACCGCGGTTTTCAACAGCCTCGGTTTCCTGGAAGGCGACGCGCAGAACTCCCTGAGTGCGGCCGCCTTCGTCGGCGACCGGATCGTCGCCCCGGCGGGTTACGAGACCGCGGGCTACATTGCCGAGGGTGTGAACTACCTGCCCGCCGCCTACTTCGATCCGTTCGTGGTCGGCGTCACCTCCGCGGCCACCGGTGCCGTCATCCCGGTCAACGCGATGCCGACCAAGAACGTGCTCAAACTCTGGTGGTTCAAGAAAATCGAGCCGCAGAGCGCGACCTTTCAGTCGTTCTACGTTCCGGCCAAGATCGGCACCTACACCGTCTCCTATCCGACGAACGCATCCAAGATCGTCCTGGCGTCCAATGCCGGCAGCGGCGACCTCAGCGGCGCGGAGATCGCGGGCGCGATCTACTACCAGAACGACCGCACCCAGCTCGGTTTCAATCCGAACGAGGAACATGCCCTGGCCCTGGCGGGCCGGGTTTACGCCCTGCGCGACGACCTCAACAACACCACCGCCAGTCCGCAGACCTACACCTCGGAACCGTTCGTGCTCCTGGCCTACACCCACCCGGTCGACAAGCGGCCGTCGATGCGGGTCTTCCAGGTCCAGCGCGAGCTGGATCAGCCGGGCACCGTCAACGACCAGCTGTTCAACTACGCGGTCACGGCCGGCACGCGACTGCAGCCCCCGGCCCCGCTCAACGTGCTGCCGCTGCCGGTCGACGCGGCGGGCAATGTGCCCAATCTCGAAGTGCCCGGTTTGTCCGACTCCGCGCCGCACGTCTCGGCGCCGACCGGCGCCAACAACTCCGTCGATTACCGCAAGTTCACCGTCGAGGACCGCAAGGGCTACACGTGGGTTTACCGCGCGACGCACGGCGCCGGGCCGGTGAATTCGGTATCCATCGCGGCCGGCGGCACGGGCTACGCCACCGCGCCGACCGTCTCGTTCTCCGGCGGCGGGGGCTCGGGTGCGGCCGCCACGGCCACCGTGGCCGGCGGCGCGATCGTCGCCATCACCGTCACGAACCCGGGCTCGGGCTACACTTCCGCGCCGACCGTCACGTTCGGCGGTGTCGGCTCCGGTGCGTCGGCGGTGGCCAATGTGGGCCCCACGCTCGGGATGCAGTTCTACTACACGATGCGCGAGGGCTTCTACGTCCCCGGGTTGGCGACGCAGCCGACCGTCGGGACGATTTTGCCCTACCTGCGCCCGGTCAGCAACAATGCCCCGGTCGGCGATCCGGTCACCGGCACGCCCCTCACCATCACCTATCGCCCGGTCTGGCCGACCAACGCCGCGGAACTGCGCGTCGCCGAGACCCTGACCCTGCCGAAATACGGGCTCCCCGCCGTCTACACGGCCACCAGCGCGGAGGTTCTTTACCAGCAGTCCGTCGCGCTGCAGGGCACCGCCAAGCCCAGCGTCACGCTGCACGATCCGTTCCGGGAAAAGACGTTCGCCCTCGGCCAAGCCAACCAGCTGGCGTCCCTCCCGAAATCGGCCGTCACGACCAACTACCAGGGGAAGACCTACTTCCAGGGAGTCGCGCCGAACCTGCAGTCGCGTTTCTTCTACGACCCGAACCGCGGCACCAAGGGCGCCCTCGTGCTCGTCGGCAAGTTCGTCAACGAACCGGCGGGCGAGGACTACGTCGAACTCAACGTCCTCTCCGCCGAGGACCTCGCTTCGCTGAAGGGCGCCGTGGCCCAGACCGACAACGAAAAGTCCAGGTGGGACCAGGCCATCGACGGGCTTTCCACCAAGGTCGAGACGTTCATCGAGGATCCGCTGCGCATCGGCACGTTCAAATCCAACGGCAGCCCGGAAACCGTCGGCCCCACCGCGCTGGCGGTCATCTCCGACTCCGACACGGCGGTGCAGGACTACGCGCTGACCGCCACCGGCCTCGGCAGCGGCTGGGTGGTGCTCATGCTCGGCGACGGCTACGCCTTCACGCCCGAGGATGAACCGGTGGACATGCAGGTCTTCCGCGTGACGCCGCGCCTCTACACCGGCGAACTCAAGGTGCAGCCGTCCGGCAATCCGCTCGACGAAAAGGTGTCGCTGCGGCACAGCGGCGATTTCGCGGGCCGGCCGGAGGATTTCGAATTCGAGTGGCGCTACGCCCCGCCGCAGGACGGCGCGATGCCGCCGACCTACACCTTCGCGATGTCGCTCGTGGCCACCGCCCCCTGGCGGATCGTGACCAATCCCGCCGGCAATCTCCCGACCTCCGCCGAATACGGCGCGGCCCCCGCCGCGGTGGCCTTCCCGTATTCCCTGGCGGTGCGGACCGATGCCGCCCGGGCCGTGACCCGGCCGGGCCGCGTGGTCCGGCGCGAGACCAACCTCGATTTCTCCGCCGGCATCCCGTCGCGCGTCATCTTCAGCGGCGAGTTCTCCGACGCGAATCTGGGTCTCGTCCTCTACGTCAACGGCACCGCGGCGGTCGCGCACCAGGCGCCCGCGCCGTTCGTGAACGTCGATGCGTCCAGCGGCCTGGTCGACGGCGCCCTGGCCAAGCAGTTCGAAGTCGATCCGAACTTCTTCCAGCAGGGATCCAATACCATCGAGGTCGCGCTCTACACGTCGTCCGACCTCAATGCCTTCGGTTCGATCAACCTGCGCTTCCATCTCTCGACCGAGACCGACCGCGTGGTGGCCGCCGGGTCGCCCTGGCAGACGCCGAACGGCACCCTGCTCAACCAGGTGCTCCTCGGCGGTTCGCCGACCTCGCCGCTGGGCAGCCCGATGCTCGTGATGACCGACAACTACTTCACGATGCGGTATCGGGCCAAGGCCGAGACCAACAGCGTCGCGGGCACGACGTGGTCGCGCTGGATGCCGCCCAAATTGATCGAGGGCTGGATCAAGCGCGTGCTCGCCGGCATCAACCCCTTCAACCAGCGCGTCACCGATCTCTACAACAATGCGGTCAACACCGACGTCTCGCTGCTCACGCAGGCCGGCACGCGTTGGGAGGGCAACATCTCGCTCAACCTCGAGAACATCGACCAGTTCGGCCTGATCGAGATCTACGAAACCGTTCTCAACCGCGGGAAAAACATCAGCATCGATTCCGGCTACGATTACGCGCCGGCCAACGACGCCCTGCTCCTCGCCGCCGGTTACCTCAACGACCTCTACCAACTGCTCGGCAACGAGGCGTTCGCCGACGCCGCCAACCCGACCATCTCGATCGACGACGCCAACACCGTCACCGAGGTCAACACGTCGCGCTTCTCGTTCGAGGGCCAGGTCAAGAGCGTGCTCGAGGAGGAGCTGGCGCTGCTCCGCGGCCGCGACGACTTCCTCGCCCCCGGTGTCGCCGTCTCGCCGGCCTACAACCGCCTCTACTGGAACTACACCCGCGGCATCAATTCCGGCGAGGCCCTCTACGCGGCCAACTACAACATCCGCGAGAAGAGCGGCACGCCCACCGCCGACGGCAGGATCGACGCCGCCGACGCCCAGCGCATGTTCCCGCAGGCGCACGGCGATGCCTACGGCCATTTCCTCACGGCGCTCAAGGGTTACACCCGCCTGCTGCAGAGCCCGAGCTTCTCTTGGACGCCGCGCAGCGAGGCGGTCACCGTGCTCGGCCAGGCGCTGCAGGTCGATTACTTCGACGAGCGCAAGTTCGCCTCGGCCGCGGCCAATCTCGCGCGCACCGCCCAGCAGGTCATCGCGCTGACGCATCGCGCCGGTTACAAGGACGACCCCGCCTCGGGCTGGTCCCATTTCAAGGACGGCAAGGTCAATCCCTCGACCGGCGTCGCCCGCCACTGGGGCCTCGACGATTGGTCCGCCCGCGCGGCCCAGGGCGCCTACCTCAACTGGGTGCTCGGCAATTCGATGCTGCCCGACAAGGATCTCAACCCGCAGCACACGGGCGTGCAGATCATCGACCGCACCACGGTGCCGGAGCTGCTCCAGCTGCCCGCGCTGGCCGAGGATTTCCAGACGCGGATGGACAGCGCCAATTCCCGCCTCAATCCGCTCGGCCTCAGCCCGAACGCGATCGCCTTCGATATCTCCCCGACCGAACTGAAGGCCGGCAAATCGCACTTCGACCAGATCTACGAGCGTTCGCTCCGCGCCGTCACCAACGCCAAGGGCGCCTTCGACCAGGCTGCGCGCATGACCCGTCTGCTCCGCAACCAGGAGAACCAGGTGAGCGACGCCAACGACCTCATCGTGGACCAGGAAGCGGCCTTCGAAGGCCAGCTGGTCGAGATCTACGGCACGCCTTATCCGAGCGAAATCGGCCCGGGCAAGGTCTACGCCCAGGGTTACACCGGCCCGGATCTCTACCAGTGGTTCGTCGTCGATCGCCCGACCGACGTCGTCGACACCACGGCCGCGATCGCGGTCAACGTCAAGGTCCCCACCGGCGTCGTCTCCCTCGGCGGTTTCACGCTGGCCGACGTGACCGCGCAATCGACGGCCAAACTCGTCGACCGCACGATCACCGTGCAGCCGGACCGCTACGTGCAATTCTCCGACCGGTTCGCCAACGGCGCCGCGATGGGCCTGCGCTCCGTCACCGGCACGTTGCAGCAGGCGCTGCTGGACCGGCACCAGGCCGTCGTCGATCTCAAGGCGGCGGGCGGCGCGCTGCAGGAGCGGTTGGTCGCTTTCGGCCGCCAGCGCGAACTCGCCGAGGTCATGTTCAAAGCCCATGCCGATTCCGTCGCGAAGGAAAAGTCTTCCGGCGACAAGATCTACTCGATGCGCATCGCGCAGGTCTCGCTCGAGACGACCGGCGACGTGCTGCAGGGTGCCGCCGACCTCGTGAAGGACACTCTCGAAGCTGTGGCCGAGTCGCCGCCGAAGTCGGTCGGTCTCGCGTCCGACGTCACGTCATCCATCCGCTCCGCGCTCGAGCTCGCCGGCGCCAGCGCGTTTTTCACCCTCGCGAGCTCCGCCAGCGTGCTCAACGGCGTCGCCCGCGGCCTCGAGGTGCAGCAGGAGCAGGAAGCCCGCTCGATGGAGCAGGCCATCACCGCCTACGCTTTCAGCTACGAGCAGGCCCAGGTCGTCTACGAATACGAGCTGGCCCTGCGGGAACTCACCACCGCGTTCTACGAGATCGTCCAGCTTGCCACGGCCGTGCAGCGTGCGAGCGAGAATGTCCGCAATCTCATCGCGGCGGGCGAAGGCATCCAGGCCGACCGGGAGACGTTCCGCCAACGCGCCGCCGCCCGCATCCAGGGCTACCGGACGAAGGACCTCACGTTCCGGACCTTCCGGAACGAAGCCCTCGAGCAATACCGCTCCCTCTACGACCTCGCCGCGCGCTACACCTACCTCGCGGCCAAGGCCTATGACTACGAGACCGGCCTGCTCGGCTCGACCGCGGGCCAGTCAGTCATCAACGCCGTCGTCGCCTCCCGCGCACTCGGTGATCTCACCGGCGGTGTGCCGCAGGCCACCGTGTCCACGCTCGGCGATGCCGGCCTCGCGGGCACCATGGCGCGCCTCCAGGCCGACTGGGCCGTCGCCAAGCCGCGCCTCGGCATCAACAACCCCGACCAAAACGGCACCCTGTTCTCGCTGCGTCGCGAACTGTTCCGCATTTTGCCGGAGTCCACCGGCGACACCGCTTGGCAGCAGACGCTCGAGCAGCACGTCATGACCAACATCATGGCCGATCCGGACGTCGCCGCCTACGCGCGCAACCTCCGCAAGCCCGACGGTTCGGCGGTGCCGGGCATCGTCATCCCCTTCAGCACGACGATCCAGCACGGCTACAACTTCTTCGGCCTGCCCTACGCCGCCGGCGACCACAACTACTCGCCGTCCAACTACGCCACCAAGATCTACTCGGTCGGCACGGTGCTCCGCGGCTACGTCGGCATGGATCCCTACGCCGCCGGCACGCCCAATGCCGGTTCGGCCAATTCCACCGCGGCCAACGCGCTCGGCGCGACGCCTTACGTTTACCTGATCCCGCTCGGCACCGATTACATGCTGGCGCCGCCGCTCGGCGACAACGGCGCCGTCCGGGCCTACGATGTCCGCGACCAGGCGCTGCCGCTGCCCTTCAACCTCGGCGCCACCGCCTTCTCGACGACCCAGTTCTTCAACGCCAACGGCACCCTCAGCGAGGCGCCGTGGATTCTGCGCAAGCACCAGGCGTTCCGCCCCGTCAGCGATCCCGCGTTCTTCTACGGCACGGTGCCGTCCGAGTTCACGAGTTCCCGCCTGGTCGGGCGCAGTGTCTGGAACAGCAGCTGGAAGCTGGTCATCCCGGCCTACACGCTCCTCAACAACGAGACCGAGGCGCTCAACCGGTTCGTGGTCTCGGTGAAAGACATCGAGCTCTTCCTGCGCACCTACAGCCACTCGGGCAACTGACCGCGCCCCCGCCCCCCCCGCCATGAACCGTTTCTTCGCCACCGCCGCCCTCGCCTCGGTCCTCGTGCTCTCCTCCGCGTCCGCGCAGGAGGGCCGCTCGCGGCCCGTGGGCTACCTCGTGCAGACGATC
>JACCDQ010301133.1_pt1 | contig 26262 bp, 20 predicted proteins | sample 7446031 | NCBI WGS metagenome assembly JACCDQ01 (sample SAMN15323442, study PRJNA562643) | freshwater metagenome | isolation source: river surface water | place: USA:Blue River Watershed | collected 2017-08-17 | reverse complement strand
GGTATCGGCGTGCAGTTCGAGGCAGCGGTCGAGGCGCTGCAAGAACGCGGGCAGCAGGCTGCGCAGCTGGTCGAGTTCAGCGCGGGCATGGGGATCGATCTGCGCTTGTCTCAGCAGATCTTCGTCGCCTTTGAAACGCTCGCAGACGGCGAGCAGATCCGCCAGCGTGATCGTCGCGGGACGGGGCAGCGAGCGCAGCTGATCGTTGAGCGACTTCAGGGTGTCCCTGATCGCGCTGCGGCGCGGGTCGGTGGGGCTCGGCGCTGGCTGCGACAGTGAGATTGCGGCGACTGTACTGGTATTGAAAGCGGTTGTCGGCGTGGTTGACTGGTGAGCGACAGTTTGCTGCGAAGTTGTCGTTCGTGCGTTGGCGCGCATAGCGGGATCCGGGGAAAGATGAGAGCCGGATTCGTAACGCGATGTGTCGGGCAGTTCGGGGTTTCAGAGTGCTGCTTGAAATACCCGTCCGTCTGGTCGTGTCGACGTGGCCACGCCTTGCAGCTCGCCACGCATGATGTACAGCGGACGTTTCATTGCCAGGGAATGAGTGAGACAAGGTGACATCGTCGTGCTCGCTGGCTGCGTGCTTCGGCGAAGCGCAAAGCGATTCGCTTTGGTGATTCAGAGAGCGCTGAAAAGCTTGGAGTCTCCGGTTCACGCGTTGTGTACCGGAGACCTGCAGCCGAATGTCAGCGCTGCCCGGAGGGACTGTGCTTATCTGAGACTATTTATTTCTTCCAGCGCGTGAACGCGTCCGCCGCGATCTTCGTGTACTTCTGCCGTGCGCCCATGCCAATCACCTTCGGATAGACCGGCACGAACGAATAGTCGTCGCCTTGTGAAAAGAAGCCCTCGGCCCATGCGCCGCAGACCACGCCGTCTTCGCGCAGGTAAGGCTCGCGGTCTTTCAGTTGGTCGCGGAATTGCTGCAGCAGGGCGGCGCGCTGTGTCGCCGCTTCTTCACGCATGGCGGCAGCGTTGCCGCCGCGTTCTTTCGCATACAGTCCGGTAAAGATCTCGACGCCCTGGGCGAACTGCTTTCCGAGCGCGGCGTCGTCCTGATGGGTCTCTGCAAAGACCGCGAAGATCGCCGAGCAGTGCAGCGCCTGTTTCGCCATCCGCTCTTCTGCAGCAGCGCTGCCGCCAACACCTATAGCGGCCAGCAGCACCGCCACGGTCATTGCCTTCTTGTTGTTCACCATGTGCCTTTCAATGAGAAGCCGGCGCGCCCGGCAGCCGGAAACCTGCATGGTAAATCAGCGGGCCGGATACCTGCAAAGTAAGGATGAGTGCGCATCCGTTATAAAAATGATGAGTATGCAGAAACGCGCTCGCCACCGGCCGTGGCACATGCTGCTGAACCGGCATCGGTCGCTGCGATGAAAGCGGGTCGCGCGGAGCGCATCGCGCATCGTCAGTCAAGACATTCACACCCGCGCAGGTCAGCTATTCACTGCGACGACGGCGCCGTTATCCGTGCCTCTGCCGATCCGGACGTTTTTGACCTGAGTCAATCAAATTTGCCGTCTGCAGTGGGAATATCGCGCGTCCCTATCGTGCGAGCCATCCATCATGACCGCTGCTGTTTCCGCCACTGCGCCCCTGACTGAATTCCTGACGCTGGCGCGTGCCAGCGGGTTGCGTCCGCTGATGCTGGCAGGACGCGAGCTGATCCCCGTGGTGCAGGGCGGCATGGGCGTGGGTGTGTCGGCCGGCGGGCTGGCCGGCACCGTGGCTCGCGCCGGCGGCATGGGCACGATCTCGTCAGTCGATCTGCGCCGTCTGCATCCTGACTTGATGGAACAGACCGCGCACCTGACCAAGATCGCCGGCTCCAAGCCTGCGATCGACGCTGCCAACCTCGAAGCGCTCGACCGCGAGATCCGCGCCGCGCGCACGATCGCCGATGGCCATGGCCTGATCGCCGTGAACGTGATGCGCGCATTGAGCGAATACGAAGCCTATGTGACGCAGGCGCTGGCCAGCGGTGCCGATGCGATCGTGGTCGGCGCGGGCCTGCCGCTGGACTTGCCGGAGCTCGCGAAAGATTATCCGAACGTTGCGCTGATTCCCATCCTGTCGGATGCGCGCGGCGTGCAGCTGGTCGTGCGCAAATGGATGAAGAAAGGCCGCCTGCCTGACGCCATCGTGATCGAACATCCGCGTCTGGCTGGCGGCCACCTCGGCGCGGCGCGCGTGACCGATCTCGCCGACCGCCGTTTCGATTTCGATGTCGCGATACCGCAGGTGCGCGAGTTCTTCGCTGCCGAAGGTATCGACATTCCGCTGATCGCCGCCGGTGGCATCAGCGCCCATGACGACATCGTGCGTCTGCAGGCGCTCGGCGCGGCAGCGGTGCAGCTGGGCACCGCGTTCGCCGTCACCGCCGAATCGAATGCCGCGCCTGAATTCAAGCGTGTGCTGGCCGATGCGAGGCCGGAAGACATGGTCGAGTTCGTCAGCGTCGCCGGCCTGCCGGCACGCGCGGTGCGCACGCCCTGGCTCGATAAATATCTGCGCATCGAGTCCAAGCTGAAAGCGGTCGCGCATGCGAAGGGCCTGTGCAACATGGCGTTCGACTGCCTCGCGCATTGCGGCCTGCGCGATGGCAAGAGCGACATGGGTCAGTTCTGTATCGACAAGCAGCTTGGCCATGCGTTCGATGGCGACACCAGCAAGGGCCTGTTTTTCCGGGGCGCCGGCACGCTGCCGTTCGGCCGCGAGATTCGTCCGGTGCGCGATCTGCTGCAGACACTGCTGGGCAGCGCCGGGCCGACGCTGGCCGGCGCCTGACGGCAGCATCGAGGCGCTCACCGTTCAATGCCGCAGCCATACGGGCGGCAATGCCTGCGTCAGCAGGCTGTTTTCCTGCTGGGGCAGCGCTCCCCGGAAATAATCGATGGTCTTTTCCAGTCCCGCGCGCAGCGGCACGGCGGGCTGCCAGCCCAGCCGCTGCATGGCCAGCGTGATGTCGGGGCGGCGCCGCGCCGGATCGTCCGTGGGCAATGGCGCAAACGCGATGCCGGCCAGCGAGCCGGTGAGCGTGATCACCAGCCTCGCCAGCTCCAGCATGCTCGACTCGGCCGGGTTGCCGAGATTGACCGGCCCGCAAAAATCGTCCGTACTGCTCATCAGCTTCAGCAGCCCGTCGACCAGATCGTCGACATAGCAAAATGAGCGCGTCTGCCGGCCATTGCCGAAGACGGTCAGGTCGCGGCCCGTCAGCGCCTGCACAATGAAGTTCGACACCACGCGGCCATCGTCGGCCAGCATGCGCGGCCCATAGGTATTGAAAATGCGCGCGACCTTCACGCCCAGCCCGTGCCGGCGCCGGTAATCAAAGCACAGGGTCTCCGCGCAGCGCTTGCCTTCGTCATAGCAGGCGCGCGGCCCGACCGGGTTTACATGGCCCCAGTAGTCTTCGCGCTGCGGATGGCAGGCCGGATCGCCATAGACTTCGCTGGTGGACGCCTGCAACAGCCGCGCGCCGGTGCGGCGCGCCAGCCCCAGCAGATTCAGCGCGCCCTGCACGCTGGTCTTGGTGGTCTGCACCGGATCGTGCTGATAATGCGGCGGCGACGCCGGACAGGCGAGGTTGTATACCTGGTCGATCTCGACATACAGCGGAAAGCTGACGTCATGCCGTAACAGCTCGAAGCGCGGGTGCCCGAGCAAATGCGCGAGGTTGCGCTTGCTGCCCGACGCAAAATTGTCGACGCACAGCACCTCATGGCCGTCCAGTAGCAGCCGCTCGCACAGATGCGAGCCGAGGAAGCCGGCGCCACCGGTGACGAGCACGCGCATCGGCGCCGTCGCTGCGCCGTTCACGCTGACGCTCCCCACGCCGATTTGTCGACGATGAACGAGCCTATCGCCAGCGCATCCAGCGCGGTGCTGCAAAAAGATTCGAGCGCATCGCGCGGCGTGCAGACGATCGGCTGGCCGCGCGTGTTGAATGAGGTGTTCACCAGCACCGGCACGCCGGTCTGCGCCTTGAAGGCCAGCAGCAGCGCATGCAGCGCCGGATTCTGTGCGGCCGTCACTGTCTGCACGCGCGCCGTGCCATCGACATGGCGCACCGCCGGTATCCGCGCTGCGCGATCGGCGCGCACGCGGAACACAAAGGTCATGAAGGGCGCATCGTGCGCGCCGTCGAACCAGTCGCCGGCTTCTTCGTTCGGCACCACCGGTGCGACCGGCCGGAAGTCTTCGCGGTCCTTGAGCAGGTTCAGCCGTGCCTGCATATCGGCCTCGAGGGGCGACGCCAGTATCGATCGGGCGCCGAGCGCGCGCGGGCCGAATTCCATCCGCTGCTGGAACCACCCGAGCACTTTGCCCTGCGCCAGCAGCGCCGCGGCGTCCTGCGCAAGCGCCTGCGTGCGACGGTAGGGCAAGCGCGACTGCTTAAGCAACGCCTCGATCTCGTCGTCGCCGAAGGCCGGTCCCAGATACGCATGGTCCATTTGCCAGCGGCGCACAGCAGCTGCCGGGCCGCCGCGCTGCCCGGCGTCCACCCATAGCGCCGCGCCCAGCGCCGTGCCGGCATCGCCGGCGGCCGGTTGCACCCACACCTGCTGCCACGGCCCTTCGTCGCGCAGCCGAGCGTTCATGACGCAGTTCAGTGCCACGCCGCCGGCGAGGGCCAGGTTGGGCGACTGCGTGACGTCATGCAGCCAGTGCGCCATTTGCAGCACGGTGTCTTCCAGCACCTGCTGCAGCGAGCGCGCGATATCGACATGCCGCTGCAACAGCGGCGCGCCACGCTCGCGTGCGGCGCCGAACAGTGCGTCGCAGCCAGGCGGCGCGACCGTCAGCCGGCCGTCGCCCAGCCAGCGCACATGCCGTGCCAGCGCGGCCGCATAGACCGGCTGGCCATACGAGGCCAGCGCCATCACTTTGTATTCGTCGGACGAGTGCAGAAAGCCGAGGTGGGCCGTCACGGCCTCATACAGCAGCCCGAGCGAATGCGGCAGATCGATCTGCCGCAGCCGCCGATAGCGGCCCTCGCGATACAGTCCGTAGCTGGCGGTGGCGCGTTCGCCGCGGCCGTCGATGGCCAGCACCGCGCAATCGTCGAAGGGCGCGGCCAGACAGGCGCTGGCCTCGTGCGCACGATGATGCTCGACAAAATGCCAGCGGTACGGGCCATCGGCGCGCGCGCCGGCAAAGCGCTCGCGCAGATGATGCGGCGCGCCACCGGCCAGCTGGCGCGGTGCATTCACCACATAGCTCAGCGCCAGCGTTTCCCAGGGCGATGACGCGCCGCTCATTGACGGCTGCAGCGGCAGTGCGATCGATGCGGCGTCCTGCGGCAGTTGCAGCCACGGGTCGTAGGCATAGGCAACATGATCGACCTCGGTCAGCGCCGCGCCGGCCGCACGCAGGCAATAGTCGATCGCATGAAAGGGCAGCTGCCATGCGGTAAAGGGCACCGGTCGCTTGCCGTGCTTGATGCGCGTGAAGCGCTCCTCCTCGGCCGCCGCCAGCACGACGCCGTCGCGCACCGTGCAGGCCGAGCAGTCATGGAAGGCAGCATTGATTCCGAGGGTCAGCATCGCCATGGTTCGTCGACGTTCATGCACGCGACTGTGCAAAGCCCGTGCCACGGTGCCGGAACGAAGTTTGCACCGTCGTGCGCATGCAGCCGCCGCTGATCTCCGTCGTCATACCCACTTGCGGCCGCGCCGCGCTGCTGGCGCGCTGCCTCGATGCGCTGTGCGCGCAGTCGCTGCCCTACGCGCGCTTTGAGGTCATCGTCGTCGACGACAGCCCGACGCAAGCCGACCGCACCATCGCTGACAGCTGCGCGCGGGCCGGCCGGCGCGGCCTGAAGGTACGTTGCCTGCGCAATCGCGGCACGCACGGACCGGCGGCCGCGCGTAATTGCGGCTGGCGCGCCGCGCGCAGCGCATGGGTAGGCTTTACCGATGACGACACCATTCCACAGCCTGACTGGCTGACCCGGGCTTGCGCGGCGTTCATGCCGAACGGCGGCGCATCACCGGACGCGATCGGGGGCTGCGTGCGCGTGCCGCTGCCGCCGGCGCCGACCGACTATGAGCGCGACGCCAGCCGGCTGCAGCAGGCCGGTTTCGTCACCGCCAATTGTTTTTGCCGTCGTGCTTTGCTGGCCCGCGTCGGCGGCTTCGATGAGCGCTTCCGCGTCGCGTGGCGCGAAGATACCGATCTGTATTTCCGGCTGTGCGATGCCGGCGCGCGCGTGGCCTTTGCTGCCGACGTCGAGGTGCTGCATCCGGTGCGCCCGGCTGGCTGGGCCGTCAGTCTCGTCCAGCAGCGCAAGATCGTGTTCGACGCGCTGCTGTACAAAAAGCACCGCGTACGCTACCGGCAACGCATACGCCGCACGCCGCGCTGGGATTACTACCTGGCCACCGCCGCACTGCTGGCTGGCCTTAGCGCCTGGCTGGCCGACCTGCCTTGGCTGGCTGCGCTGCTGCTGACGGCCTGGCTGCTGACCGTCGTCGACCTGTTCCGGCAGCGGCAACGCGGCACCTGCCGTGCGCCGCGCGCGCTGGCGGCGCTGCTGCTGACATCCGCGCTGATACCGCCATTGGCGGTGTTCTGGCGCGCGGTCGGTGCGATCCGCTTTCGGGTGATCTTTGTCTGAGGCTGAACAGCGGGGGCGATGTCCCCGGCGGTCGTCGCTGATTGACTGGTCAAATTGTTTGAAATAAGATAACGTTTACTGCAACTCTGCTTCTCGAGAAGTGTTCGATGCCGCGCCGCCCGGCGCGGATTCATCTTCGTCAATTGTCGCTTTCGCTTCATGAAACATGGTTGAATGCGAGCAGAAAGAATTTTGTCAGATGAACGCAAAGCCGCTGGCGACAATGGTGACCATTGCGGTTTCTCCGCGTGAGAGGCATTACTCATTGTTGCCCTCGCTATTGTCGATCTTCGCCACGGTTCCGCGCGAGGTCCGTGTCATCGTGGCACAGGGCGATTTGCCGCCTGATTTGCGCGAGTCACTGGCGGATCTGCAAAAAATCCGCAACTTCGATCTGATCGCGCCCGACTATCCGCTGTATCCGCAAGAGGCCAGGAATTTATGCGTGCAGCAAGTGACGACAGATTTCGTGGTCATCACTGACAACGATCTTGAATATGAGCCTGGCTGGCTCGAAGCGTTTGTTGAAAATGCGGTCAAGCTGAATTCAGACATCGTCGCGCCCGTCATCTTCATCGGCCCGCCGCGCGCAAAGACAATTCATCATGCCGGCGGCGTGTTGCGCGGAAAAGTGGATGCCAATGGCGCGTTGATCGTGAAGGAATTTCACCGACTGGCCAACAAAGACATCAGTGAGGTCGATGTCAATGCGCTCGGGAACGGCTCTCATACGGTCGAGTTCCATTGTTTCCTGGCACGCATGAATTACCTGCAAAAATCCGGGCGCTTCGACGAGCGATTCATCACGCAAGAGCAGGTTGAGTTCGGATTGCGCATCCGTGCGCTGGAAGGAAATATCTCGTTCGAGCCCAGGGTCAACGTGACGTACATGGCCAAGAAGGCATTCACATCCCGAGATCTCGATTACCTGTCGTTCCGCTGGAATGACGATCAGGCCGCACAGTCGATGGAGGCCATCCGGCAAACCTGGGGATTATCCTTCGACGTTCAGCGACAAATCGCAGCGTGGATCAGGCCGCATCGGGTGAGGGCGTACGGCACGCGATATCAGGAGCAACTGAAATCGATGGGTGTTCAGCCGTTTTTCAGTGACTTCATGCGGCCGCTGGAGAGGGCTGCGCTCGAACGCGCATTGAAACTCAGGAACGGCAAGCCGCTGGCGTCTGCAAGCTTATTAAGCGATGAGGTAAAGACCCGGGCGGTGCAGGCGTTTTTAATGCCCGCCTGATGGCTGTCCTGCGCACAGAGCACGGCGATCGCTCGCCGCGCCAGATACCAGCCGGGCACCCGGTCATCCGATTGCCGGGGTTCATTCAGGACACGGCCTGCCGCTAGTCCTGCAGGTCAGACGTGTAGACACTGACCGTGCCGTCGGTCAGCAAGCCTTTGAGGATCTTTTGCTCGGCCGCCGCCAGCAGGCGGAAGCGGTGCGCGTCGAACCTCGCCATCGGTTCGCCGTGCAGATCGTCGGGATCCACATCCTGCAAGGTCTCTTCGCTGAAGTGGCAGCGTATGCTGCTGCCGTTCACGCGCGCCGCGAAATTCACGCCGCCGTCGGCCGCCAGCGCGGCCGGTCCGGTAAATTCAATGTTGGTGTGCATAGTTTTTTTATAACGAAGGTCGTGGCGGGCAAGCGCCCGTAGCGAGGATCGCCGACATCAGCGTAGGTCCTCAGGCGCCAAAAATATTTGACCCGAGTCAAAAATTTCCAGCTGATCAATGCCGGTTCGAGATAATAATTGGCATTGTTTTCCGGACCGGGGGCAGGATGCAGCGTCAGCAGGAAGCGGCCCATGCAGACCGACGCCGGCTTGCGCGGGCGGTGGCCGCAGCGCTGGCGGCGTCGCTGAGCTGCCCGCCGCTGGCTGCGCAGGATCCCCCAGCGGAACCGAAGCCGCCGCAAGCCATGGGACAAGGTGGCGCGCAAGATTTGGCGACGTTGCCGGATATCCGCAGCATCAACGGTGTCGACTACCTGTCCGGCGGCATCGGCATCGACGAGTCGCGCGCGATCCATGCGGCAGCGTCGCGCTGGCCGCTGCAGATCACGATGGCCGAGATCAGCAACGGCCGGGCAGTCTGGATCGGCGCTGCCGATGTGCGCATCCGCGATGCGCGCAGCCGTGCGGTGCTGGAGTTCCGCAGTGACGGGCCGCTGGCCCTGGTGCGCCTCGACCCGGGCCGGTATACCGTCGAGGCGCGCTTCAATGGTGTTGCGCTGAAGCGGGACGTGGTCATCGTGACCGGCACGCCTCAGCGGGTGATGATTATCTGGAAGTATTTGCTGCGCTGACGCAGCCGCTCTGGGAGAACATTGTGGATCAAGCACTGCGTTCCTTACGTGCCCCCGCCACCGCACCTTCGTCGGCGCTTTCGGCGACCACGGCCGGCGGGCTCGACTATCTGAGCTACAAGCCGCTGCCCTCGGGCGCCGACCTGAAGACGGCCCTCGGTGACACCCAGTGGCGCACGATGCGAGTATTTGACCAGTTCATCAAACTGGCCGCGCCGATGCCGAAGCTGCCCATTGTCAATCCGCCGTTGTGGGAGCTGGGGCATGTCGCCTGGTTCCAGGAATTCTGGGTGCATCGCCGTGGCGACATCGCGCGGCCGTCGAAGCTGCGCAATGCCGATGCACTGTTCAATTCGTCGCAAGTGCCGCATGACAGCCGCTGGGACTTGCCGCTGCCGCCGGTGCCGGCGCTGCGCGACTACCTGAGTAATGTGTTCGAGGACACCATCACGCTGTTGAACAAGCTCGCCATGCGGCCCGATCCGGCGGCCGTTTACTTTATCCAGCTGGCGATCTTTCATCAGGACATGCACAACGAGGCCTTTGCCTACAGCTGGCAGACCGCCGGCTGGCCGACGCCGGGCGACTTGCCCGTCTATGGCGCGCCCGTGATCAGCTATCCGGTATCGAAGCCTTTGCCGGTGGCCGCGGCCGATATCGATGTCGGCGCGCGCAGCGGCGACGGCTTTGTCTTCGACAATGAGAAATGGTCGCATCGCGTCCATGTGCCGGCGTTCACCATCGACAGCGCGCCGGTCAGCAATGGCGCCTATCTTGAATATGTCGAGGGCGACCGGAAGAACCGTACGCCACGTTACTGGCGGCATGCCGATGGCCAGTGGCAGCACCGGGTCCATCGGCAATGGGTGTCGCTCGACCGCGCGGCGCCGGTCTGTCATGTCAGTGCCGATGAGGCCGACGCATATTGCCGCTGGCGCAAACGCCGGCTGCCGACCGAGTTCGAATGGCTGCGGCTGGCCACGGTGGCGCCGGCGCTCACCGTCAGCCATGTGTGGGAATGGACGTCCAGCATCTTCGAACCCTTTCCCGGTTTCAGCCCCGATCCGTATGCCGATTACTCGCGGCCATGGTTTGACGGACGCTACCGGGTATTGAAGGGCGGCAGCCGCTGGACCCCGCCGCGGCTGCGCCGTGCCGGCTTTCGTAACTTCTATCTGCCTGACCGCGGCGACATCTACAGCGGCTTCCGCACCTGCGCGATCGAATCGAGTTAAGCTACGCCGCCAGGCGCACTGCGCGGCCGCAGGGATACACCTGCGGCCGCCGCACCGTCAGCGCCGCGACTTCCACAGGAGCCTGAATGACCCGACCGACAACCGTCTGCCCAACGGCAGACCTGCCGGCGCGCCGCCGCGCGCTGCGCACGCTGTATGTCTGTGCCGCTGCTGCGCTGGTGCTGTTGACCGGGCCTGCCGCCCGGCCGGCGCTGGCCGATGACGTGCTGCGCGTGACGGCCATACCGGACGAATCGCCGACCGAGCTGCAGCGCAAGTTTGCGCCGCTCGGCGACTATCTGGCCAAAGAGACTGGCATGGCCGTGCGCTTCGTGCCGGTGTCGGACTATGCGGCCGTGGTCGAGGCGCTGGCTGCGAAGAAGGTTGATCTGGCATGGCTCGGCGGCTTTACGTTCGTGCAGGCCAGGCGGCGCACGCAGGGCGCGGTAACGCCATTGGTGCAGCGCGCCGAAGACGAGAAATTCACCAGCCGCTTCATCGTGCCTGCGGCCAGCAGCGCAAAGTCGCTGGCCGACCTGAAGGGAAAGACCTTTGCGTTCGGCTCGCCGTCGTCCACCTCCGGGCATCTGATGCCGCGCCATTTCCTGAACCAGGCCGGCATCGACCCTGACAAGGACTTTCGCACCGTCGCGTATTCCGGCGCGCATGACGCCACCGTCGCCTTCGTCGCCAGCGGCCGCGCCGAGGCCGGCGTGCTGAACGCCTCTGTGCTCGACAAACTGATCGAGTCCGGCAATCCGAATGCCGCCAGGGTGCGCGTGCTGGCCACGACGCCGCCGTATTTCGACTACAACTGGACGGTGCGCGGCGAGCTCGACCCGGCGCTGGCGAAAAAGATCGCGCAGGCCTTCCTGAAGCTCGATGCCGGTAATCCCGCGCACCGCGAGCTGATGCAGCTGCAGCGCGCATCGCGCTACGTGCCCACGCGCGCCGCCAATTACGACAGCATCGAGGCGGCGGCGCAGGCGGCCGGCCTGCTCAAATAATTCGACGGCGGTGGGGATGGGGGTATTGCTGCGCGACGTCTGCTTCGCGCATCCGAACGGCCGGCAGGCGCTGACGCAGCTCACGCTCGATATTGCGCAGGGCGAGCGCATTGCTATCGTCGGTCCGTCCGGCGCGGGCAAGAGCACCTTGCTGCACCTGATGGCGACCGCGTTGCGGCCAACGTCCGGCAGCATCGCCGTGCTCGGCGCCGATCCCTGGGCGCTGCGCGGCGCGGCGCTGCGCCGGCTGCGCGCGCGCATCGGCCTGATGCCGCAGTCGCCGCCGCTGCCGGGCCGGCAGCGCGTGGTCACCGCGATTCTGGCCGGCCGTTTGGGAAGCTGGCCCGCCTGGAAGGCGCTGGCCTCGCTGGTGTATCCGCTCGATATTGCCGGCGCGCGCGCGCCGCTGGACGCTTTGCAGATGGGCGACTATTTGTTCAGCCATGCCGACCGTCTGTCCGGCGGCCAGCTGCAGCGTGTCAGCCTGGCGCGCGTGCTTTACCAGCAGCCCGAGCTGGTGCTGGCCGACGAGCCGGTATCGGCGCTCGACCCGGCGCTGTCCGAGCTGGCCATGCAGGTGCTGCACGCGCAGTCGCGGCCGCAGTCGACGATGGTGGTCAGCCTGCATGCGGTCGATGTCGCGCTGCGCTGGTTCCCGCGCATCATCGGCCTGCGCGACGGCGCGCTCGCCTTCGACCTGCCGGCCTCTGAAGTCACCGAGTCGCGGCTGCGCGAACTGTATTCGGCAGAGTCCGCGCAGCTACCGAGACAGCAAGCGTGAGCGCCGCATCGACCTTGCCGTCCCCGCTGCAGCGCGACCCGGCTTTCGCCCGGCGACTAGCCGGCCTGGTGACGGCCCTCGTGCTGCTGGTCGCGCTGGCAAAAGTGGCGCAGGTGACGCCGTCGGCACTAGTCGATCCGGCCGGCCTGGCAACGATGGGCGACTTTCTCGCACAATTTTTTCCGCCATCGACCGAGGCTGTCTTTCTGCGGCTGGTCGTCCGCGCCACCCTTGAGACGCTGGCCATGGCCACCGCCGGCGTCGCGCTGGCGCTGCTGATCGCGCTGCCGGCCGGCATGGCGCTATCCGAATCGCTGTCGGTGTCGCGCATCGGGCCCGGTCCCGGCCATCGGCGCGCGCGGGCAATGCGCTCGGCATTGCGCGCGCTGGTGCTGTTCCTGCGCGGCGTGCCGGAGATTGTCTGGGCCTTGCTGCTGGTGAGGGTGTTTGGCCTCGGCGCAGCCGCTGCGGTGCTGGCGCTGGCGCTCACCTATGGCGGCATGCTGGCCAAAGTGATCGCCGAGATCCTCGACTCCGCCGATCCGCGCCCGGCGCGCGCGCTGCTGCTGTCCGGCAGCGGCCGCTTCGCGGCACTGACGTACGGGCTGCTGCCTGGCTGCCTGCGCGAACTGGCATCGTATGGCGTGTACCGCTGGGAATGCGGCGTGCGCGCGTCGGTCGTGATGGGCTTCGTCGGCGCCGGCGGCCTCGGCCAGCTGATGGACCAGGCGATGCGCATGCTTAATGGCGGCGAGGTTGCCACCATCCTGCTGGTGTTCTTCCTGCTGGTGCTGCTGGCCGATGCCATCAGCTGGCTGCTGCGCCGCGCACTCGGCACTGTGCAGGAAGGCCGCCACGCGGTCTGTGTGCGCTGCCTGCTGCTGCTGGCCACACTGGCCGCGCTGGTCTATGCAAGCGCCGCGTCGCTGGCGATCGACTGGGCCGCGCTGTTCTCGACCGACGCGGTGGCCGCAGCATCGACGTTTGCACTGCGCTTCCTGCAACCGGATATCAGCGCCGCTTACTTGCTGAAGGTTGCGCAGGCAGCGCTGGAGACGCTGGCCATCTCACTGGTCGGTACCCTGCTGGCCGCGTTGCCAGCCGTGCTGTTGGCCGCCGCGCAGCGGGCCGGCGGTCACCGTGGCGTGATGCTGCGCTGGGCCGCCAGCGCGCTGCTGAATCTGCTGAGGTCGGTGCCCGAGCTGGTGTGGGCGGTGCTGATGGTGCTGGCCGTCGGTCTGGGCCCGTTTGCCGGCGTGCTGGCACTGGCGCTGCACACGGCCGGCGTGCTGGGCAGGCTGTTCGCCGAAAGCATCGAGAACGCGCCCACCGCCGCGCGCGATGCGCTGCAACTGAACGGCGCGCCTCGCCCGCTGGCCTTCCTTTACGGTACGCTGCCGGAACTGACCGCGCAGTGGCTGGCCTATCTGCTGTACCGCTGGGAGATGAACATCCGCATGGCTACCGTGCTCGGCTTCGTCGGCGCCGGCGGGCTCGGGCAGCTGCTCTACCTTGAACTCTCGCTGCTGCATGAGGCGCAGGCGGCGACGGTGATCGCGGCCATGCTGCTGCTGGCGTGGGCAGTGGACCTTGCCAGTGCGCGGCTGCGGCGGCTCAACATGCCGCACCTGGCGTAGCGCACCAGCGATGACGTACCGATACAGGAGACGCAATGACGCAAGAGCAGGGTGACATCAGCGCCGGCGAGCGCGCAAAGATCATTGACGGCCTGCTGGCCGCGCAGGCGCAGGTGGCGCCGAAATATTTTTACGATCTGGCCGGCTCGCGCCTGTTTGAAGTGATCACGCTGCTCGACGAGTATTACCCGACGGTCACCGAGCGCGCGATCCTGCAGCGCCATGCCGGCGATATTGCCGCGACCTTCACCGCGGCCGCCGGCCGCTGCGCGCTGCTGGCCGAACCGGGCGCGGGCAGCTGCGAGAAGGTGCGCTTCCTGCTGCCGGTGCTGAAGCCCGCGCAGTATCTTGCGCTGGATGTGTCGGTCGATTTCGTCGAACTGGCACTGCAGTCGCTGCGGCGCGATTTTCCGCAGGTGCGCATGACGGCGGCGCCGGCCGATATTGCGCAGGTCGCGCAGCCCTGGCCGCTGCCGGATGACGAAGGCAGCCGGCTGTTTTTTTATCCCGGCTCATCGATCGGCAATTTCACGCCCGACGAGGCGCTCGCACTGATCGCGCGCATCCATGCGCAATGCCGCGGGCAGGGCGGGCTGTTGATCGGCGTCGATCTGGTAAAGGACACGGCGGTGCTGCACGCCGCGTACAACGATGCGCTCGGCGTGACCGCCGCATTCAACCTGAACCTCTTGAGGCACCTGAACCGGCTGATCGGCAGCGACTTCCGGCCTCAGCAATGGGAGCATCGGGCCTTTTATGATGAGGCCAACGCGCGCATCGAGATGCATCTGCGCGCACGCGAGACTGTGACCGTGCGCTGGCCTGGCGAGGATGGCGAGGCCGGCGAGCGCGTGTTCGCCGCCGGCGAGACGCTGCACACCGAGAACAGCTACAAATACACCAGCGAGGCCTTCGAGGCGCTGCTGAGGCATGCCGGCTTCACGCAGGTCCATCGCTGGACCGACGCGCGCGACTATTTTGGCGTTTTCCTTGCGCTGGCCTGACGTCCTGATGACCTGTCCCTGAACGACGAATGATCAAGAATCCGAACCCTGCCAAGGCGGCAGACAGGCAGGCCGGCCGGCCGCGCTGGCGCGCGACCGCCAAGCTGCTGCTGGCGCTGCTGTTCCTGAACGGGATACTCAGTTTCACTTCCTGGTGGCCGACGATTGCGGTGATGCCGGACAAGCGGCTGGCGCCGGAATTTTTCGGGCTGTGGCTGGTGCTGGCCGGCTGGGTCGCATTGCGCGGCCGCCCGCCGGCGCGGCTCGTGCATGGGCTGGCCATCGTGTATGCGCTATTGGTGCTCGGCCGCTATGTCGATGTGGTCGCGCCCAGCCTGTTCGGCCGGCCGATCAGCCTGTATTGGGACGTGCCGCAGCTGCCGCGCTTTCTGTGGGTGACCGCATCCGGCCTGCCATGGTGGGCCACGGCGCTGGCATTGCTGGCCATCGGCCTGCTGGCGTGGGGCTTTCACCGCTTGCTCACGCTGGCGATGCGCGTGCTGGCCGACGGCATCCGTCCGTATGTGCGCACGCGCTGGCTTTGGGCGCTGACGGCGGCGCTCACCCTGGTGGTGGCCGCCAACTATGCGGGCGTGCAGGCCACCTGGCCGTACATCTCGAAGCCGGTGATGCCGACCTACTGGAAGCAGCTGGCCTTGATCCGCGATGCCGGCTCAGCGGACACCGTGGCGCGCGCGCTGCCGCCGCGCACCGTGATCGACGACGCGCTCGCGCAGCCGTCGGACCGTGTGCTGGCCGCGCTCGGCGGACGCGACCTGCACTTGTTTTTTCTGGAATCGTTCGGCGCGATGCTGTACGACCGGCCCGAGGCCGAGCGCGCCACGGCTGCCACCCGCGCACGGCTGCAGCAGGCCATCCGCGACAGCGGCCGGCAAGTGGTGTCAGCGTTCTATCGTTCGCCCACCATCGGCGGCGCCAGCGACCTGGCGCACATGTCGGTGCTGTCCGGGATCGACCTGTCCGACCCGCGCCGGCACGACCTGCTGCTGACCACGCACCGGCCGACACTGCTGAAGGTGTTCCAGCATGCCGGCTATGAGGTCTATGGCGTCTATCACTCGGTCTGGTGGGACTGGGTCGAGCGCTCGTATTACGGCTTCGACGTCTACCTCAGCGGCCCCGACCTCGACTACCGTGGCCCCAGCTTCGGCTACTGGCATATCCCCGACCAGTTCGCCGCCGCGCGGCTGGAACAGCGCTATCCGCGCACGCCCGGCAGCCGTCCGCGCATGACGCTGCTGTCGACCATCTCCACGCATTTTCCGTTCGTGCCGGTACCGCCTTATCAGCCGGACTGGTCGCGTGTGCTGAGCGAGCATCCTTTCGATGACGCCGATGTCGCACGGGCGCAGGCGGAGAAAGTGAACTGGACCAACATGGGGCCCGACTATCTGCGCACCATCAATTACGCGCACACCTGGCTGGCCGATTACTTCCGTCAGCCCGAGCAGCGCGACACCGTCTACCTGATGATCGGCGACCATCAGCCGACGGCGAATATTGCCGGCGAAGGCGCACCGTGGGACGTGCCGGTGTATCTCGTCGCGCGCGATCCGCGCCTGCTTGACCGTTTCCGCGCACTTGGCTTCAGCGACGGCCTGACGCCCAAACGCGCGCCGCTCGGCGGCCTGCACGACCTGACTGCGATGCTGCTGAATGCGCTTGGCGACGATGCACTGACTTCAGCGCCGGTTTCAGCACCGATATCAGCGCCTCAGCGCGCGAACTGAGCAGGCGGCCAGTATCAGCATCAGCACAGCGACTGTCATAGCCGAGCTGTTGCGCAGGCCTTCCGAGATGACGACGCCGATGGCTGCCAGCGCCAGCAGCGCGGCCAGTACGGCGACAGCAATGGCAAGGTGGCGCTCGCGCGGGCAGAGCAGCTGGTGCAACGCAAAAGGCAGGACCGGCGCAGCCAGCGCCGGCCACGCCAGATCGAGATAGCGGCCGTCGATCAGCAGCCACAGTGCATACGCCAGCGTGCCGACCAGGCCGGCGCTGCGCAATGCCTGCAATAGCCGGGACGAACCCGGCGGCGACCCGCCGCACACGGCCGCCAGCGCCTGCATTTCTGTCAACGCCCAGAGTGCTGACCCCAGCAGCACGGCCAGCCGCCAGCCGGCATGGGCGTCCGTCATCGGCAGCAGCGCCAGGTCGCGCGCCTGCAGCAGGCACAGCGCACCGAGCGCCGCGCCGCCGGCCAGCGCAATCGCGCAGCGCCAGCCGACGCTGCCGCTGCCCATTCCACGCTCTCGCAGGGCCAGTAACGACCACAGCAGCATGGCCATGGCACCGCCGGCCATGGCGGCATCCGTCAGCCAGCCCGGGCTGCGCGCACTGGCCGCGCCGGTGGCTTCATAGCGTTGCTCGCCGTCGGCCGTGAAGACGCCCCAGGACGCACCGGCCACGCCTTCGAGCGTGACTTTCCATGGCTGATCGAAGGCCTCGATCACGTTCAGCACCGACGAAGGCAACTGCGAACGAAGCGCATGCACGCTCACCAGCAGCTCACGCAGAAAACGGGTCTGCTCCTCGCTGCCGGGACGCGCGCCGGCGCGCATGCGCCCGGCACTCGGCCAGCCCGTTTCGCCGATCGCCACCGGCAGCGGCGCCAGCTGCGCGCTGACCTGCGCATGGATCGCCAGCACGTGCGCGACACCGTCCCGGACCGCCACCGGACGGTCTTCCCAATAGGGCAGCACATGGATCACCGCCTCGTCGACATGCGGCCTCAGTGCATCCGCATGCCGCAGCCAGAATTCCCACACGTCGGCATACGCGACGGGCACGGCCGAGCGCCGGCGCGCCTCGTCCAGCAGCGCGGTCAGTGCCGTCACCGGCAGCTCGCGCCTCAACAGCACTTCGCTGCCGACCACCAGCCGGTCGACGATGTCGGTGTGTTGTCGGGCCAGTTGCAACGCGCTTTCCAGCTCGCGCCGGTTCAGCGCCGGGTCGCTGCCCAGCCACGCGCCCAGCCATACGCGCAGCCCGAGCCGGCGCGCGATCGCCGGCACCGCATCAAGACCGTTCGACGTGCCGTAGATGCGCACGCAACCGCTGAGCTGCGCGATCTGCCGCAGGTCACGTTCGATCGCCTGCGCGGGTATGATCAGGTGCCGCGCCGTCGGCGCGTTGCCGCGCTCACGGAACGGCGCATAGGAGAGACAGGGGAAACGCAGGCCGTTCGCATCGGGCAGTCGGCTCGGCGGCGCGCTGTCGTGCAGCGTCGCCCACAGCCAGCAGGCCAGCCATAGCAGTGCCAGCAGCGCCGCCATGCGGCGCACCTCGAAGGAAGCGCTGGCCGAAGGATCAGCCGGCAGGTGCATGAGGCTCGGGCAGGGCAGTATCGTGCATGTTGACCGTGACGGACAGGAACTCGGCGGCATCGTAACACCATCGACCACAAGGAATTTCATACCGATGTTGAAGGCTTTCGACGCTCCTTGCGAATGCGCCCGCGTATGACGGCAAGTTTCCGTGCGCTGCTGCTCACCCTGTTGCTCGCACTCGCGCATCTCGCCGTGTGGTGGTCGCTGAACCGGCCGGTGACGGCCATCGATGCGCCGGCCGACGTGGCCGGCTTTGCGTACAGCGGCTATGGCCGCTGGCAGCAGCCGGCCGATGGCGATCGTCCGGAGCCTGACGCGATCGCGCGCGACCTGGCGCTCCTGTCGGGCATGACGCAGCGGCTGCGCAGCTACAGTCTGCTCGAGATGCCCGAGCTGCCGGCGCTGGCCACGCGCGCCGGCCTGAAGCTGGCGCTGGGCGTCTGGCTCGGCGCCGATGACGCGGCGAATGAACGGGAGCTGATGGCCGGCCTGGCCGCAGCGCGCACGCAGCCCGGTGTCGAGCGGCTGATCGTCGGCAACGAGACCCAGCTGCAGGCGCGCGTGCCGCTGCCGCAACTGATCGGTTTTTTAGACCGTGCGCGCGCTGCGTCGCGCGTGCCGGTCTCCACCGCCGAGCCCTGGCATGTGTGGCTGCAGCAGCCGGAGCTGGCCGCGCATGTGGACTTCATTACCGTGCACCTGCTGCCTTACTGGGAAGCGGTGCCGGCCGCGCGCGCGGTCGATGTCGCGTTGGCGCGCCGGCAAGAGGTGGCCGCGCGCTTTCCCGGCAAGCCAGTGGTGATCGGTGAGATCGGCTGGCCGGCGCGCGGTGTCACGCGCGGCGAGGCTGTCGCCGATCAGGCGTCGCAGGCACGCTTCATCCGTGAATTCGTCGCGCGCGCGCAGCCGCTCGGCCTCGACTACTACCTGATGGAAGCGATCGACCAGCCGTGGAAGACCCGCATCGAGGGCCGCGCCGGCGCGCACTGGGGCCTGTTCGACGCCTACCGGCAGCCGAAATTTTCGCTCGCCGGGCCCGTCGAGGGCGATCCGTGGTGGCGCAACAAGGCGTATCCGTCGGTGCTGCTCGGTTGTGTGTTCACGTTGCCCTTTCTGCTGAGATTTGCGCACCTGCGGCTGCGAGCGCGGCTGGCATTCGGCAGCGTTGCGCAGGCGATCGCCGCCGGCGCGGTGCTGATGGTGACCCTGCCGCTGGTCGATTACCTGCGCCCGCTCGACATCGCCGTCTGGCTCGGGCTGATGCCGGCGCTGGCATTGATTGCGCTGCTGCTGGGCGCGCAGGCGTTTGAGTTTGTCGAGTTGTACTGGCCCGGCGGCCTGCGCCGCAGCGTGCATCCGCTGGCCGCGCCTGAGGGGGCGGCGCTGCCGCTGATCAGCGTGCACCTGGCCTGCAGCAATGAGCCGCCGGCGATGGTGATCGACACGATACGCAGTGTGCTCGCGCTCGACTGGCCGGCACTGGAATTGATCGTCGTCGATAACAACACGTCCGATCCGTCGCTGTGGCGACCGGTCGCCGCGTTTGTGGCGTCGCTGGCCGCATCGCAGGCTCCATCGCTGCCCCAGGCTCAGCGGGCGACGCCAGGCCAGCTTGCCGATGCGATCGAGGTCACCCGTCCCGGCCGGCGCATCGTCTTTCTGCACGAGCCGGTATTGGCCGGCTACAAGGCCGGCGCACTCAACCGTGCGCTGTCGCTGAGCGATCCGGCGGCCGGCTGGATCGCGGTCGTCGATGCCGACTACCAGGTCAGCAGCGGCTGGCTGCGCGAGCTGGGTGGCCATCTGCTGGACCCCTCTGCCGGTATTGTGCAGGCGCCGCAGGCGCACCGCGATGCGCGGCCGTCGCTGCCGGCGGCCATGATGCATGCCGAATACGATGGTTTCTTCCGCATCGGCATGCACCACCGGCACGAGCGCAACGCGATCATCCAGCACGGCACCATGACGCTGGTGAGGGCGCCGCTGCTGAAGCAGCTCGGCGGCTGGGAGACGCGCACCATCTGCGAAGACACCGAGCTCGGGCTGCGTGTGCTGGCCAGCGGCGCGCGCGCGCTGTATGTCGACCGCATCTATGGGCAGGGCCTGCTGCCGGCCGACAGCGTCAGCTATTTCCGCCAGCGCTTTCGCTGGGCCTGCGGCGCGATGCAGATCCTGAAGCTGCATGCGCATTCGCTGCTGCGCGCCGGCACGCTCACGCGCGGGCAGCGCTATCACTTCATTGCCGGCTGGCTGCCCTGGTGGGGCGACACGCTGCACCTGTTGTTCAGCGTCGCCGCCATAGGCTGGACATTGGCAGTGCTGCTGGCGCCACACTGGTTCGGCCTGCCGGACCCGATGTTCCTGCTGCCTATTCTCGCGTTCTTCCTGTGGCGGCTGCTGCTCGGCCCGCTGCTGTATGCGCGCCGTGTCGGCGGCTCAGCGGCCGGGATTGCCGGCGCGGCGCTGGCCGGCATGGCGCTGTCGCATGTGATTGCGACCGGCGTGCTGTCCGGGCTGTTACGGCGCGTCGTGCCGTTCGAGGTGACGCGCAAGAAGGCCGACATGGCGGCCGCGCCGCGCTCGCCCTTACTCAGGCATGCGGCGTCGGTTCGGCAGGAAGCGCTGTTGCTGTGCGCGCTGGCAGGCTGTCTGCTGGCACTGTCGGCGCAGACGCTGCCGCTGGAGCCGGTGGCGCTGCACGGTTGGATGGCGGTGCTGGCGGTGCAGTCGTTGCCGTATCTCGCCGCGCTGGCATTCGCGGCGCTGTCGTGGCGCGCTGCGCGTGCTGCCGGTGTTGCGCCGGCAGGCCGTCCGCATACGGCGCATCCGGCCAGCCCAGCAAGGCCGACACCGTCGCGCAGCGCAGCCGAAGCTCGTCAGGATCCGCCGCCCCGAGGTTGACCACGCCGTAGCGGTGGCTGTCGAGCCAGCGCGCGCCGCGCGCAAACAGCGACAGCGCACGCGGGTAGGCGATCAGCGATGCCTCTGGAAACGACTGTGCAAACACAGCACGCGTGCGCCGGTCGGGCAGGCGCGGCGGCCGCGCGGTGCCGAAGCTGCGCCAGACCAGGCTGGCGGCGACGCCGGCCACCGGCGCGATGCGTTCAGCAGTGCGCACATCGTCGCCAAGCGCGAGCGCCACCGCCATCGCATGCGGATCGATGCCGTCCACCAGCCGGTATAGATCGCCGAACTGTGACGACAGCCGGGGATTGAATTCCAATACGGAGATACGTCCGCTGGCCGGATCGTGAAAGAACTCCATGTTGAATAGGCCGCGCGTGAAGCCCACCTCGGCCAGGAAGCGGCGCGCGACATCGAGCGCGGCCGTGCGCGCCGGTACCGGCAAGGCGCTCGGATAGTGCCAGCGCTGGAAGGCCTCGGTGCCCGGGTACATATGCGCGTCGACCACGCCCAGCAGGTGCACGCCGCGCTCGTCGACCCAGCCGTCGAGATTGTGCTGGGTACCGGTCAGTTCCTCTTCCACGATCAGGCGCAGCGTGCTGCCCGCATGCGGCAGGCGCGCGGCGGCGATGCGGTCGAACGGGCCGAGCATGCGCCGCAGTGTCCAGCGCTCGATCGCTGAAAAATTCGTCAGCCGCGCGAATTCGTCGCTACTGGCGATGCGCCGCGACAGGATGGAAAACGTGCCGCGCGCCGGCTTGACATGGCAGGGGAAGGACAGCGCCTCGGCGTGGCTGCCGCCGCGCAGCGGATCGAGCGCCACATACGCGACGTTGGCCTGCGGGCAGACCTGCTGCAGCACCTGCCGTGCATACAGCTTGTGCTGGCAGGCCAGGATCGATTCCGGCGATGTGCCGGGCAGACCGCAGCGCTCGGCCACCAGTGCCGCCACCAGCGCCCCCTGAAATTCATGATGCGACAGCACGCCGGCCCAGCGCTGGCGCCGCGCACGGCGGACCTGCAGATCGGCAAAGCGGTTCACATCGAAGCCCGGAATGCCGAGCTTGCCGAGCAGCCCGGCAGCGTCGAAGCCACGCCGGTCAAAACGCAGCGCCGCGTTTTCCAGCCTTGCATGGGCGATGGCGTCATAGTCCTGGTCGAACAGCAGGCCGACGCGGCGCGGCGGCGGTGGACACGGGGCAGACAAGCGGGCTTTCCTTGCGGCTCAGAAGCGGGTGGTCAGGGACAGCCACCAGGACGGCAGCCAGCGGTTCAGCGCGCCTTCGAGCGCTTTGTCGGCGCCCGTCAGCACCAGCGTGCCGACCAGCGCCAGCAGCGCGCCCATCAGCTGCTGGGCGCATGCGCCGTGCGTCAGCACCCAGGCGCGCAGCCTGCCCAGCGTCGAGCGCGACAGATAGCCGACCGATACCAGCGGCAGCGCGGCACCGAGCCCGAACAACGCCAGCGTCAGGCTGGCCTGCGCCGCGCCGCCGGACGCCGCCAGTGCCAATGTGGACGCCAGCAGCGGGCCCGAACACGGCGTCCAGACGAAGCCGAGCAGCATGCCGGTGCCGAACGCGCGCAGGTGGCTGCGGCCGGCCGTCTCGGTGGCCGACTCCAGCCCGGCATTCAGCGCGGCCGCGCGGTCGGCCAGCGGTGAAACGAGGCGTGCGAACAGGTCTTTCGCCTGCGGGATCATCATCGCCAGCCCGAACGCTACCAGCAGCATGGCCGAGCCTTGCCTCATCAGATCGGCGTCCAGATTGGCGGAATCGGCCAGCAGGCCGGTCAACAGGCCCAGCAGCGCGAAGGATGCCGACATGCCGGCGCCCATCAGCAGCGGCGCCGCGCGGTTGGCCTGCAGCGCAGCGCCGACGACCAGCGGCAGTATGGGAAAGACGCAGGGATTGAAGGTGGTCAGCGCGCCGGCGGCCAGCGCCACCCCCAGCTCACCCACGGACTCCATCACCGTCAGAGTGCCTTCGACAGCAGCGCGCGGATCGCGTCGGCGCGGGTCTCGCCGCCGCCGCGTGCGACTTCATTCTTGCCCTTGTAGACCACGAACACCGATTGCGACGCCACCTTCAGCTGCTTGCGCAGCGGCTTGTTGGCGTCGTAGTCGACCACCAGCAGCGTCAGCGCCGGCAGCGCATTGTCGGCCTTCATTTTATTCAGCACGCGCTCCTGCTCGGCGCAGGTGCCGCACCAGTCGGCATGAAAATGCAGCGCGACCGGCTTGCCCTCCTGCTGCAGGGCGGCCAGCCGTTCGGCGGTGTAAGGCTGTACCTGCAGCGCATGGGCGGACAGGGACGACAGCAGGAATGCGAGGGCAAAGAAGATACGGCGCATATTCATTTCTCCGTTGATAACGGTATCAATAGGCTTACGGATGCCGCACAGGATGCGGCCGGGCGAAATCGATTGTAGGGCAGGTGGAATTTTCGCGTTCGCGCATGCCGCGCGGGGCTGCGCTCAGGCCAGGCTGTCGAGCAGCCCGGCGATCGCGGCGCGCTCGGTGTCGGGCGACACCAGCGGCCGGCGCGCCAGTACGGCACCGGTGAGCAAGGCGAGAAAGTCGGCCTCGGCCATCGCGCGCGCCAGCAGCGCGGCCAGCGCCGCATCATCGCCGACCGGAAAATAGCCGGGATAGTCCGCGCCGAGCAGGCCACGGTTGCCCGCGATGTCGGAGGCCAGCACCGGCACGCCGGCGGCGATTGCTTCCGACACCACGTGCGCGCCGCCTTCCATGCGGCTGGAGATCACCATCAGGTCGCTTGAGGCCAGCCAGCGCAGCGCCGCGCGGTGCGGCAGCTCGCCCAGCCACGCATAGCGCGCATCTTGCTGCATGGCGCGCTCGGCCTCATGCTGATGGGCGTCGTCCATGGCCTGGCCAAGGTGCAGCACATGCAGCGCCGTCGCCTCCGGCAGTCGGCGCAGTGCGCGCACAATGCAGAACGGGTCTTTTTCCTCGCGCAGATGACCGATCACGGTCACCAGAAAGCGGTGCGCCGATGTCGCTTGCCGCTCCAGCGGCGGCACCGACTGAAAGATCGTCACGAGCTTGCCGCGCAGCTCGGCCGGCACGGCGTCGGCGGCCTCGTCCTGCAGCACCACCAGACGGTCGGCGGCCTGCATGGCGGCGATGGCACGGTCGCGCCGGCCGGTATCGCCGGCAAGGTCGCGGTACAGATCGGTGCCGGTCAGCACCAGCACGATCGGAAGGTCAGGGTGGGCGGCACGAAACTTCAGCACGGCGTCGTGGCTGCGCAGCGCATGCAGCGCGACCAGCGCGCCGGCCGGCTGGCCGTTCCAGTCGTTGGCGATCGACACCGGATGCCCGAGCGCGCGCAGCTGGCGCTGCCAGCGCAGCGCCGTCATGCGATTGCCATGCAGGCTGCCAGGCGCGGCCGGCGTGACGATCAGCAGGCGCGTGGCGGCAGGTCGGTGGCGGGGCGAGAGGAGCTCCATCGTGGTCCGACCTGCGGCGCGCGTCAGAAGTTGACGTTGTTGCGGCCCTTCAGCTTCAGCATCGCGCGGGCCTCGTCCGGCGTTGCCACGTCCAAAGACAGACCTTCGATGATCTTGCGGATGCGGCGCACCTGGTCGGCATTGGTCTTGGCCAGCTGGCCGGGACCGTCCCACAGCGAATCTTCGAGGCCGACGCGCACGTTGCCGCCGAGTGCCAGCGATTGCGTGCCGATCGGAATCTGCGACTTGCCTGCGCCCAGCACCGACCAGACGTAATCGTTGCCGAACAGCCGGTCGGCCGTGCGCTTCATATGTGCGACATCTTCCGGATGCGTGCCGATGCCGCCGAGCAGGCCGAACACGGACTGGATCAGGAACGGCGCCTTGATCAGGCCGCGGTCGATGAAGTGCGCGGCGGTGTACAGGTGGCCGATGTCATAGCACTCGATCTCAAAGCGAGTGCCGTTGTCGCTGCACGATTCGAGAATGTAGGCGATGTCGCGGAAAGTGTTCTTGAACACGCGGTCATCGCTGCCGGCCAGGTACGGCTGTTCCCAGTCGTGCTTGAATTCCTTGAAGCGCGCCAGCATGCCGTACAGGCCGAAGTTCATCGAGCCCATGTTCAGCGAAGCGACTTCCGGCTGGAACACATGGGCCGGGCGCAGCCGCTCTTCCACCAGCATGGTGGGCGCGCCACCGGTGGTGATGTTGATGACGGCGTTGCTGTTCTGCTTGATCTCGGCCAGGAACGGGCGGAACAGTTCCGGATCTTGCGACGGCTTGCCATTGTGCGGCTCGCGCGCATGCAGGTGCACGATGGCCGCGCCTGCCTCGGCCGCGCCGAGCGCCGCATCCGCGATCTCTCTCGCGGTGACGGGCAGGTACGGCGACATCGACGGTGTATGGATCGCGCCGGTGACGGCGCAGGTAATGATGACCTTGCGTGCCATTCTGTCTCCTTGTCATTTTGGTCAGGCCGAAGTGTGTTCCGTTTTGCCGACGTCATGTTTTGGCAATTGGAATTGCGTGTTCGCGGAAAGCGAATGCGCACAGCACTCGGCCGGCAGCACACTAGCGCGTCGCCGGCCAGGCAGGTCCGTGGCCAGCAAAACGATCTGATAGTTCAATATTTCATCACAAAAACAACGTCAAGGAGACTTTATGAAAGCAATCGATCTTACCGGCGGCAAACCGGTGGCCGTCATCGGCGCCGGGCTGGTCGGCGCCGGTTGGGCGATCGTGTTCGCGCGCGCCGGACTTAATGTACGCATGTATGACCGCGCTCCGCAAGTGCTGGAAAGCGCGCCGGCGCTGGTAGCGCAGCAGCTGGCACAGCTGGAAACTTACGGCTTGCTGCCGGAGCCGGCCGACGCGATCCGCGCGCGCATTGGCGTCGCAGCCAGCCTGCGCGAGGCGCTGGACGGCGCCGCCTATGCGCAAGAGTCGGTGCTGGAGAAGGTCGATGTCAAGCGCCAGCTGATGGAAGAGATCGATGCGCTCGGCCTGGACGACGTGATCATCGGCAGCTCGACTTCGGGCTTTCCGGCGTCGGATTTTTCGCTGGATCTGAACATCTCGCCGCGTGTCCTGGTCGCGCATCCGGTCAACCCGCCTTACCTGGTGCCGATCGTCGAGCTGGTCGGCTCGCCGCAGACGGCCGCCGCCACCGTGGACTGGACTCATCAGCTGATGGAGGCCGTCGGCCAGTCGGTGGTGCGCGTGAACAAGGAGATCGAGGGCTTCATCCTGAACCGTTTGCAGGCGGTGCTGCTGCGCGAGGCCTGGACGCTGGTGGCCGATGGCATCGCCAGCGCTGATGACATTGACAAGACCATCCGCGACGGTCTCGGCTGGCGCTGGTCGTTCATGGGGCCGTTCGAGACCATTGACCTGAACGCGCCGAACGGCGTGGCCGACTATGCGGTGCGCTTCGG